>ENA-UENV01000348-UENV01000348.1-marine-metagenome-genome-assembly--contig:-NODE-348-length-12950-cov-2.681428_pt1 | contig 12950 bp, 9 predicted proteins | sample MGYA00237878_ERZ529328 | MGnify/ENA primary metagenome ERZ529328 (study PRJEB26372, sample SAMN05368348) | marine metagenome | biome: cultured habitat; feature: ocean water; material: water; isolation... | reverse complement strand
TTGCCGACGAACCATCAGGCAACTTAGACTCCGCCTCCTCCACAGAACTCCATCAACTGCTATTTAACCTGCGAAAAGACTTCGGTCAGACCTTCATCATTGTGACACACAACGAAGAACTGGCCGAGATGAGCGATCGACGTTTAGAAATGCAAGATGGACGCCTACTGGACACCTCCGCCAAATAGACTAAGGACACCGTCATGGAAGATAAAAAACCTACTACCCCACCAACTAACAAATTAGAAAGAAACACCCCAAGGCAGGCCTTTCAAAATCTATTTCACGCCATCCGTGATTGGTTTGATGACTTTATGGATCTGCGGGAAGGCTTAGATCAAGACGGAACCATCATTTCGATCCGCAACAACAAAAAAATGCGGGGTTCCAATGCTTGGATGCTGATCTGTTCGATTATGATCGCGTCCTTGGGTTTGAACTTGAACTCTCCAGCTGTGATTATTGGTGCGATGCTTATTTCCCCCTTAATGTCGCCGATTTTAGGCGTAGGCCTGGCAGTTGGCACCAATGATAGGGAAGCTTTGGTTTTATCCTTGCGGCACTTTGGCATTGCGATTCTAATTGCGCTTATCACTAGTACCTTATATTTCGCCATTACGCCTCTAGATCAGTTTACTGATGAAATGAGAGCAAGAACTGCTCCCACCTTTTTCGATGCCTTAGTGGCCGTCTTTGGGGGCTTAGCTGGTATTATTTCGGTTACTCGAAAGGACAAAAGCAACGCCATACCGGGTGTAGCTATTGCCACGGCTTTGATGCCGCCACTTTGTGTGACAGGTTACGGGATTGCTGCTGGAGATGTGGAGGTGGCCTTTAATTCCTTCTACCTCTTCTTTCTCAACTCCTTTTTCATCGCACTTACCACTTACCTAATCATTCGTCTATTACAATTCCCTTATCGCGCCTATGTTGATGCCGCGGAGGCTAGAAGAACCCGATATCGAGTCACGGTCTTCAGTCTTTTGATCATTGTGCCAGGGATTTTGATCTTTCGAAATGTGATCCAGGACCTTTCCAGAGAGCAGAATATTCGGGCTTTCGTAGTGGACACTTTTCCGAAAGATTGCATGGACTATCGTCTGTTTCAACCGGAGCCTGATCCCCAGAGCGTTCGCACTTCCTTTTGGGAACAGCTTGGAAAACTCTTCGTGCTACGGGAACCACCTCCGAAGGATTCCAGCACCTTAGTTCTCCAGATGCTCGAACGTACCATTCCAGAAGATTCATTCCTATACTACGAAAATGTAATGCGTGAGGAATATAATATTGACTATACTCACTTTCGAGCCATACCAGATTATAGCCTTGAGTTGGCTAATTTTGACCGTAGAGTCCAAGGTCAGTTGAGCGGTAAACTCAACGAAGTAATTGACTCTCTTCAATTGGCCCAAACTTCGCAGGTAAATGAAGCAGTTAGAGTGAAGAAGCAACTGGAACGCTTGCGATCCGATTCAACTCTGTTTTCGAATATGGTCACAGATGCTAAAGTCTTGTACCAGGAACTTGAGTATTTAAGTATTGCCCGCGATCAATTCACAGATACCACCAATCAAAAGCAGGCCGTTCCAATAGCATTGGTAAGTTGGAATAGTCGCACGCCCAATCGAACTAAAACTGAATACGAGCGTAGATTGTTGACCTATATAAAACAAAAAGCCAAGCTTGACACCCTGGTTATCATGCGAAAAGCAAAATAATGAAAGCATTACTCCTGATAGATCTACAAATTGATTTCTGCCCTGGTGGTGCCCTCGAAGTCCAGGAAGGAGATCAAGTCATTCCGATCGCAAACGCTCTAATGGAAAAATTTGATCTGGTGGTTGCCACACAAGACTGGCACCCAGCTAATCACGGTAGCTTCGCCGCCAATCATCCCTGGCGTAAACCCGGTCAGGTGATCGATTTACATGGCCTCCAACAAGTGCTTTGGCCGATTCACTGCGTACAGGGGAGTTTCGGCGCCAATTTTCATCCTACCTTAAATCAGGCTGGAATTACCAAAGTTTTTGTCAAAGGCACAGACCCAACCATTGACAGTTATAGTGGTTTTTTCGATAATGGTCATAGGAAAGCCACCGGTCTAGGTGACTACCTCAAGGAGCAAGGAGTGACAGCGGTTTTTGTCATGGGCCTAGCTACTGATTATTGTGTCAAGTTTACCGCTTTGGATGCCCTTGAACTAGGTTTTGCCACCAGTTTAATCGAGGATGCATCTCGAGGCGTCAACCTTAAGGATGGGGATGTTGACCAGGCCGTAAGGGAGATGAAAGAGAAAGGTGTTTCGATCATCCAATCCGATGAACTTCTAAGCTCTAATTCCTAGTTACATTCCGGCTACAAAACTACTTAAAACAGCCTGTCTTCCACTTCTTTTCTGTGTTCCAAAACCTTTAATCCTATCCTGGTGTTCCACTGGAAAAGGCTGTAGCCAAATGTAAGAAATCACCATTAATGGCTACGACCTCAGCCCTATTCCGTAACCATTTTATATTTTAATTTCTGATTAGCTATGAAAAAAGTACTGTTATCTTCCCTAACGGCTATGCTGCCGCTATTTTTATTAGCCCAAACCTTTAGTTCTGAAGCTCTATTCGCTAAAAAATGGGACAGAAACACTGTCGTCGAAGTAAATGCTGCGGATGGTACATCTGCAGTGAGAATTCTAGCCTATAGTAAGGACATCAAGGGAACGCTTAAGAACATGAAGCCCGTGAAAATTAATGGCCAATCTTACCGCATTTTGCGAACAGATCGTGTCATTAACATTCAAAATGAAGCTGAGGAGACCCTTCTCCTAACCAGTAGCCGCCAGATGAAGGTAATCATGCCGAACGGGGAAACCTTCCGCAAGACGAACAAGAGCAATCGTATCTTTTCCTATGTAAACGAAGAAGGTAAAGTCATTATGGAAGCCAAGTTGCGCGACAACAGCGTTAGTCACAAGATCGAAATACTGATGCATGAGGACCAACCCTTGTTGCTAGCCTTAGGTATTGAAATGCTGGTAAAGCGAGCCGAAGAGGATGCCTATTTCTCTTTGTAAAATACGCTGATCTGATCATTCCGAGGCCCGCTTTATAGTAGGCCTCGGAATAAGCCCATCCTGTTATTGTGCGAGTCGTCTGAATTGCATTGGAACTCATTTTCAAACTCCATATTCTTATAGTTATGAAAAAAACACTATTGCTATTGACGCTCTTCACCATTCCTTTTTTGCTTGCTGCGCAATACTTCAGATCCAAGCCCCTATATGCCGGGTATTGGGGAGGTAAGACTACCGTAAAGATTAGCACGGTTGATTCTAGCTATAATTTAGAGATCAAAGCCCTGAGCAAACGACTCAAGGGAACAAAGCTCCGAATGAAACCGATAAAAATAAACGGCGCCTCCTACCGAATCCTCAGAACCGAAAATGTAATCCACATCAAGGATGACTCCGATGAGACAGTTCTGATGACCAGCAATCGCCATATGCAAGTGGTGTTAGCTGATGGCAAGAGCTTTACAAAGAATAGATATCACCGCAGAAACTTCACCTACCTTAACGAAAACGGAGATGTAGTGATCGAAGCTAGGCTTCGGGATAACGTATTCAACCACGTCGTGGAAATAAGCATGCATGAAGATGAACCCTTACTTCTGGCACTGTGCCTAGAAATGTTGACTAAACTGGCACGGGAACAGGTTTGGTTATGAGTTAGTTGGATGAGAGAAAGACCTCCAATTACCTTTTGCTCCAAGATAAGCGCTTAGAGAATACAATCTTCTAAGCGCTTATATCGTTATAAGGGGAGCTAAACGTATCCATCATATCCATAAAAAAGGACATACAAAGCATCCTCCATTCCCACCAAAAAACCTACCTTTGACACCATGTTCGTTACCCCTCCGTACGCCTCCCATCTGTTAAAATTTTTATAAATTCGTTACAATAAGACAATGACTTAATTTGTTTTCTTAGTTATACAGCTATCCGATGCCCGATAGCGAGAGAATGCTCTGTTCACCCAGTGTTTCATGTTAACAACCAACAAAAACAGTTCATGAGGACCAGAAAAAATGTATTGCTTGTATTAGTGCTTATACTCTCATTGCCCTTAGTAGCCCAGCGTACCGCTGTGTTTACGGAGGCCAACCTCACTTACAAGCGTGGGGAGGCTTTTATGGACAAGGGACAACTTGGCCAAGCGCAAGCAGAATTTAGAAAAACCATCAGTCAGCTAGGCCCCATTAATGAAGCTGAAGCTGAGCTTCTATTGACAAAAGCTCAGTTCAAGTACGCGAAATGTGCGATTCAATTGGAACAACCAGACGGCGAGAAGTTGATGCTCGACTTCATCCGGATGCAACGCCCGGACCCCATCGCCAATGACGCCTTAGTAGAAGTAGCTCATTACTACTTCGATGACCAAGAGTTCGAAAAAGCCATCGAATACTATTCTCAGGTTCCCACTGGTGGGATGACGCGAGAACAGCGCTCGGAGGTTCGTTTCAAAATGGGATATGCTTTCTTTGTGCAAAAGAAATTCCCTAGTGCCAAATCCAACTTCCAAGAAATAAAGGATGTAGAAACAGAATACTATTACCCTACCAATTATTATCTGGGCTTGTGTCATTTCTTTGAAGGCAGTTATAATAATGCGATCAAGCAATTTCGGATCGTTGAAAAATCTCAGAAATACAAAAATTATATCCCCTACTACCTAACGCAGATCTATTTCGCAGAAAGGCGATTTGACGAGTTGATTGCCTATGCGGAACCACGGCTGCAAGAACCAGGCATTAAGAAATTGCCTGAAACGACTCAGTTAGTCGGACAAGCTTATTTTGAGAAGCAAAACTACGAACAGGCCCTTCCCTATCTGGAGTATTATGCAGAAAGAAGTTCGAAACTTCGTGAAGAGGAATGGTATCAACTTGGGTTTACCCAACACCAGATGGGCATGCACAAAAAGGCAGTGCAAAGTTTAAAGGAACTTAATGGGATTGACAGTCGCATTGGCCAGTCTGCTATGTACTATCTCGCTGATAGTCATCTTCGAACCGGAGATCGACAGTCCGCCCGGACTGCCCTAGCGCAGGCCAGACGAATGACCTATGATCCCACCATCCAGGAAGAAGCCAACTTTAATTATGCGAAATTATCCTACGAGTTAAAGGATCCAAGAGAAGCCATTGATGCTTTACAGATCATTCCACCAACTTCTAGATATTATGTTGAGGCGCAGTCCTTGATGAGTGAGATTTTCTTAAATTATCGCGACTATCAGCAAGCACTTTCAGTAATTGAAAAGATGCCAAATAAGACTCCTCAAATTCAAGAGAGTTATCAGAAAGTAGCCTATTTAAGAGGATTGCAGTTGCTTCAAGGTGGAGATATGGAGAATGCCAAGGCCCACCTGTATAAGTCGCAGCAATTTCCAATCGACCTTCGCACTAAAGCACTGGCCAGTTACTGGCTGGCAGATATCGCACAACGCGAAAAGCAATATGATACTAGTATCCGCTTGATGAACCAGTTTCTGACAGTGGCAAAGACTATGAACAATCTCCCCGATGAATCTTCCATATTCACCGGTAATTACCTACAAGGCTACAACTATCTAAAGCAAGACAACTATAATTCTGCTCTGGGTTACTTCCGGGAATCCATTGAAGGAATTAAGCGGAACAGAAGTTTTATCAGTAGTGAGGATGTGAAGCAAAATGTTTTAGGTGATGCCTTGATGCGTACAGGGGATGCTTACTTTAAGCGTAATCAATATCGCGAAGCGGTACGTTACTATGACCAAGCTATTGACGGTCGATTTGGTGGTTATGTATACGCCATTTACCAAAAGGCGATCATTGAGGGGCTAAGAAACCGTGTTTCTGATAAGATCGTAGCGCTAGAGAGAATAGCGAATGAATTCCCCAATTCTTCCTATGCAGATGAGGCATTGCTTCAATTGGGTGTTACTTATCAAGAAATTGGTCAGTTGAATAGAGCCGTTGTTCCGCTACAAAAATTGGTAGCGGACTATCGCAATAAGTCGAATCTAATCAACCAAGGATTACTGCAGTTAGGTTTGATCAACTACAACCAGGGGAACTACGAAGGCGCCATTAATTATTACAAACAAGTCTTCACCAATAATCCAGAGCCTAGTGAAGGTAATTTGGCTTTGGCTGCCTTGGAAGAGATCTATATCGATGACTTGGGCCGAGCGGATGATTATTTCGCCTTCCTAGAAACTATTCCAGGATACAAGGTGGATAATTTCGCTAAGGATTCCATCAACTTCAAAGCTGCCGAAGCGCAATTCGAAAATGGAAACTACCAAAGAGCCGTGGATGCTTACTCAGATTACATCCGTAAGTTTCCAAATGGTTCTTATCTGCTAACTGCTTATTTCCATCGTGGAGAGTCTTACAGTATTCTTCGACAGTATTCTCCAGCCTTTAGAGATTATGATTTCGTGGTTGGAAAAGGGCCAAGTCGCTACTACGTAAAAGCCCTGGAAAAAGGAGCTATCATTGCCTATAATCACGAGCAGGACTTCAATAAATCGTACGAGTTATATACAGCGCTGGAAACCGCAGCCACCAATGAAGACATGCGCTTCGAAGCCCAACTGGGTGGATTGCGAAGTGCATACCGGATTGGAAATACGCAGGCGGTGTACAATTTAGCTGGCAAAGTAGCCAATAGTCCTAGTGCTTCTCAAGAGCAAGTTGCAACTGCGAGCTTCTACCTGGGCAAGATAGCCTTTGACCGTAAAGATTACGACAATGCCCTGACTACCTTTGAAAAGGTGAAACGATTAAGCGACAACGAGCAAACTGCTGAAGCCAGATATTTAATTGCCTACATCTATTACTTGAAGCGGAATTTAGATACCGCTCAAGAACTTTGTATAAATGCCAACAAAGAGAGTTCAGGCTACCCCTACTGGGTGGCAAAGAGTGTACTCTTATTGTCCGATATTTTCGCTGAAAAAGGAGACCTATACAACGCTAAAGCTGTACTGGAAGCCTTATTGGAAAATTACCAAGATGACGAGGAGTTAGTAGCTACCGCCAGAGCCAAGCTTGCTACGATCAACAAGCAGTTGAATCAAGCCAGCCGACTGGATCTAGGTGGAGACCCCAATAGATTAGAATTCGAGGAAGGAGGTAACAATTAAAAGCAACCAGGATCAGCGATTAGTTTTAATCCTTATTAACGAAAAAATCAATCAACAGAATGAATCGTTCTATTCAGTATATTTTAGGTGGGTTATTCTTGTTTTGCACCCATTTTCTGGTCGCGCAAGATGATCTTCCCACCGGGGAGGTAGATGTGATCAACAACTTCAATGCACGATTGTTGGACACCGAACCCTTTACCTTACGCCCCATCCTTCCGCCGCTTGATACAAGTACTCGTCGACAGACTTATAATATCTTGACCCGCGCCATTGAGGTAGCCTATCCCGCGCCCAAAATTCGCCCCTTACGTATTCGCAAGGCGGAAAAGCAAGACCTGTACAATGGTCATTTTATGCTGGGTGGCGGACTGCCAAACGCTGCTTACATGGAAGGTTCCTACTTCTTGGATAAGGTAGAAAACTTCGATTTTCGAGTACATGCCTTTCACCATTCCGCCAATAACAATAAGCAGGTAGAGAACCAGCGATTCGGCTGGAATGATTACGGGCTTGAAGGAACCTATTACTTGAATGAAGAAGGCGTAGCCGTAAATGGAAAAATGAACTACTCCCACAACGCATCGTTTTTCTATGGTTACAATGACCTAAATGAAGAGTTGCCGGATAAGAACTTCAGTTTCGAATCCGGAGAAGTACGGCAGCGAGTAGCCATTTTTGATATTGGAGCCAGTCTATTCAACGGAGCAAGAACCATTCTAGACTTCAACTACAAAGCCGGTTTCGATGTGTACATTTTGCAAGATAATTTTGCTACGCGAGAAAGAGGATTTAAACTTGAATTAGAAGGTACGAAGTGGTTCGCGGAATCACACCCATTGACCATCAAATTGGTAACAGACTTTACTACCTATAAGAACGAGGAGAGCAAGAACCTGAATAACTTCTTCTTGCAACCTAGCTATACGTATCACGGTGACATCTTTAAGGTAAAAATCGGTGCAAATATCGCTTCAAATGAAGATGAGTTCACGTTCTTCCCTGACATAGAAGCTACCGCTAACATCGCTCAGGATCTCTTTGGCGTGTATGTCGGAGCAGAAGGTAGCTTAAGAAAGAATAGTTTTCGGGAACTTAACGACTACAATCCTTTTATTGAATCACGGATAGATGTACGCAACACCAGCTACTATCGATTCTATGGAGGTATCAAGGGGAATATCCAAGGGATAGACTACGACGGGCAATTAGGTTATCAAACAGCGGAAAACTTAGCCTTGTATCAATTGAGCGATCCTTTGGATTCGATCGCTAGATTTGATGTCCTATACGATACTGCCACCATCTTTACGATCAAGGGTAGCGCTTCCGCACCATTATTCCCTGGGTTTGCATTGACAGGTACGGTTAGCCAACCAGGAAAAAGCCTGGCATTTGCCAGCCTTCAGCCTTAATGTAGGCGCGGCTTATACTACCATGGAAAATCGCCTTAGACTTACCGGGGATTTCTTCTTGGAGAATGGAGTGCCTTTCCGAGATAGTGATGGAGTAGCCCGAAACCTCAATGCCCTATTTGATGTCAGCGTAGGGGCTGAGCTCTTTTTCACAGATAATATCGGGGGCTTCATAAAGATTAATAATTTAGCCAACAATACTCGTCAGCGCTTCCAGCGGTATCCCGTCATGGGCCTTAATGCCTTATTCGGGATCAGTGCTCGTTTCTGACGGATTCTTGCAGGGCTAAAAGCGTCATTAATTATGACGTAAATTTGGCTCAACTACCAACTTTAACTAGGGATCATTTGTTGTATTTACAGATGGTCCCTAATTAATATTCTGACTTGACCTCACCTACCTATTAACTTCCATTTTTATATAAAATTTGGCAAATTTATTATGTCGCCGAATCCTCTGTCTCGAATCGGAAATTACGTCAAACATTTAGCAAGAATTCAGAAGAAACACTTTGATAAAAGTTGGAAAAGTTTTACATTAGTTTAACATATTTTCAGACAACTAACCACATTTGTTCACTAAATCAAAAGCTTATGAATATTTCCTTCAATGAGTTGCGAGACATTAAGCACAAGCTACCAACTGGTAGTGTTAAGAGAATAGCAGAATCTCTAGACATTGAAGAACAAACAGTAAGAAATTATTTCGGAGCCAATAAATTCCAAAACGGAGAAATTACAGGCAAGCACGTACAGCCGGGCCCTAACGGCGGAATCGTTAGCTTGAGAGATACTACCATCCTTGATGCGGCCATGAAGATCTTGAGAGAATCTGAAATGGCATAGCTGAAAAAGGGGAAACAAATAAGTAATTTGTTTCCCCTTTTTCATGAGCTTCCCCGCTAGATTTAACAACACTACATACATATTACGGGTTGAGATAGAAAGCTTCCGTCAATGAACGGTAAGCCTCTGTTCGGTGTATGTCATCTTCCTGCATTAGCACTAAGGTACTTGTGTGGCCTGGGATTGCTTTAGCTTCTTTTTCAAAAACAAGTAACAAGCGCTCGGCTGAACGGGATGGCTTTGGTTGCACTTCAATCATTTGTGTACAGTACAGATGATAGCTTTCAGCTAGTTCTCTAAAGCGTAAGCCTTCTAAAAGCGGTAAGATAGTCGCAAATCTTCCCTGCTTATGCAAAAGACGGCGAACGGCGCGTAGGAGGTCGTTATGGGGCAATTTAACGGTATGCCGCACACTATTTCGATCTTGATTGAAGCTAAAAGTGCCTCCAGAAAAGAATGGCGGATTACTAACGATCAAGTCAAAGCCCTCCTCGATACCATGGGGCAGTTCAAAGTCCTGAATCGAGCCTAAGTGGGCAAGCAGTCGATCGGCCCACGGAGATTTTTCCATATTCTCCTTGGCTTGGGCATAGGCGGCTTCATCAATCTCTACTGCTTGGATATGCCCTGCTTCACACCTTTGCGCCATCATGATGGCGATCAGGCCTGTCCCTGTACCTATATCAAGAATGGTATTGGCCGTTCCAATTGGAGCCCAGGCACCAAGTAGAACACCATCTGTTCCAACTTGCATAGTACAGCGATCTTGCTCTACTGTAAACTGTTTAAATACAAAGGGTTTGATAGCCTTAGAGGGAGTCATGCGTAAATTACTATTATAGAAGTAGTGTGTCCGTATTATGAAAACTTGGGAACCGGACGTTCCGATTCCCAAGTCTCAAGCGTCATTAGTCCGTAGAAGCAGCTTATTGCTCCACTATATCTGTTAGATTTCTGATGTTCAACTGCGGCGCGTTGAAATCCGAAACAATTGCTGTTAAAGTCACCTCACCGTTTGGCAAGGAATTACCAGAAAAAGAGGCCTGGTTTCTGGTATACATCGTAATTGATCCGCTTGGATCAGTCAAAGTTTGAGATCCGGCAAAGGTGCCACTACCGAAGCTTACGTCTTTTATTACGACTAGAGTAGATTCCCAGTCTTCCAAATTATCGATCACCTGCTTGATAGTAGCCTCTCTTGGCGTAGGTAATGTACCAGCTCCTTTTGAAGTAGCATTTTCTAAAGGAACATTATTGACTTGAAGCAATCCATTAAATTCAGACAATTCTTGCGCTGAGACAACCACCTCCACTTCCTCTCCTAATGGGAAGGCGTGTTCTGCATCGAAGCGCACCACAATACCATGTTCTCCGTCCTGTAGAACTAAGTTCCTTCCAGTAATATTACCATTACTAAGATCCGAAATCACGATACCAGTGAGAACTCGATTGTTTGGCGCCACCTCAACCCCATCTCCAAAGAGTTCTCGAAGTTCACCAGCCGACACAGGTTCGTTATCTCCGCCAGTATTACCACTATTTCCATCTGAACTTACATCATCCAGATTACGAATAATGATTTGCGGAGAATTGAATTCCGATACTACTGCGACAATATCAGTATTACCTCCTGGTACAGGAGATCCAGAAAAACTTGCTGCCCCGCGCGTAAACATACTAATGGAACCTGATGCATCTGTAACCGTCAAATTGCCATTGTAGGTACTTCCCCCGCTAATGGTAGCTTCTTTGACCTCGACCAAGGTTGATTCCCAGGCTTCTGCGTTCGCAAGAATCTCACTGATGGTTGCTGTACGAGGCGTAGGAGCCGTACCATTGCCATTGGAGGTTGCCGCAGCATTCGCTACACCCGCCAACTGCAAAAGACCGTTAAATTCAGAGAATTCTACCTCAGATACGACCACCTCCACATCTTGTCCTAGGTCAAAATCATGGAAGTCGCTAAAGCGAATTACAATTCCCTTGTCTCCATCTTGTAGCACCATATTGCGGCCATCCCAGTTTTCATTAGCTCGATCAGAGATGACCACACCACGCACTTTAGTGTCCGCCGGTGCCGCTGTTGCTCCACCTTCATAGGCAGCTCGGATGTCTCCAATACTCACTAGATTTTCTCCTCCGGTTCCAGCGCCACACCTAGTACCCGACATTTGCAGATCACTTGGGCGCCTAACCAACAGCTGTCGTGTATCTCTGAAAACACTCAACACCCCTACAAAACTGCCTTGTCCTTCTGGGGTCAACTCACTGGCAAAGTCTGCAAAACCACTCGTACGCACAACCAGGCTATTTCCTTTACAGTCCTCCAAATCTCTATTCACGGAAAAGCGATTAATCGCATCTGCGTAGGGCGCACCTGCTGAAGCTGCCGCAAATTGTACATTGTCAAACTGTACTACTTTGCTCAACAATTGATCTAATCTCGCCGCATCATTTAGATCCTCGATAGTAACCACCTCTGGCGTAATATTCTTATCTCTTTCTTTCACAAATAAATGATTCTTGATGAGTAGATCCTCAATTGGATCCTCAACTGAACCATTGATTTGGTACGTTCCATTATAATCTCCGATGTATAATCCTTGCAATTTGATGAGGACCACTGTCCCTTCAGCGTAGTTATTGAAAAGGCCAGTAGCATTCAAACGAACAAGGAAGCCTCCCGTTTCATCTTGCACCGCAATTTGGCGAAACAGGTTCCCTGTTTGGTCATCTGCTCCTACCACTACCTCCACAATCAGATCCTCTTCAATCTGCTTGGATGCTTGACCTAGAGTATGCAAGGCCTTTATTTCCGCTACCGTCGAATTGGCCGTCAAAGTAGTTAGACCATCCAATGGTGGCTCATCAAAATCCTGATCAACACAGCCCCACCAAGTGGTCATGAAAAGAGAGAGAAAGAAGTAAAATGAGATCTTTTTATAGTTAGCGTACATAGTTATCCTGTTTATCGATTATGGTTTTTGAAGTCCTAATTAGATTCGGAAGGTTAGACTTAGGAAATAGGTTCGTCCGCGACTGTAGAAGTAGCGATTCGGGAATCTCCCGACATCCTTGCCTTCAAAGTCAAAACGGAACTGCTCATACCCGCCCGTGATGAAATCCTGCTTGTCCAGAATGTTGCTCACCCCAAGATTCAGGTAAATAAACAAGTCATTGATCTTCCAGGATTTTCCGCCAAAAAAGTCAACCGTGAAGGCCCCAGGGGCACGTTCTTGATCAATGATTTCTCGCCATAGGCTTGAACCCTGTTCGACTACCTGATTCGTAAATTCAGGGTTGGCTACATTGGATACAGCGGTCAATGTTCTTCTTTCTGGATAGAAATCGATCCAAACATCTTCAAAATAGTTGAAGTTAAGATTGGCAAACCAGAAGTCCTTTCCATTGTAATGCACGCCAAAGGTATAGGCCTTCTGTGGCGTACCACTAATATTGAAATTCTTAATGTAAACGGTCTTAGGAGGAATCGGCTCGGCAC
>ENA-UENV01000346-UENV01000346.1-marine-metagenome-genome-assembly--contig:-NODE-346-length-12962-cov-2.964885_pt1 | contig 12962 bp, 9 predicted proteins | sample MGYA00237878_ERZ529328 | MGnify/ENA primary metagenome ERZ529328 (study PRJEB26372, sample SAMN05368348) | marine metagenome | biome: cultured habitat; feature: ocean water; material: water; isolation... | reverse complement strand
CCTCATCGAAGGTGCTCGTGCTGATCCCGATGACTCGACAAACGTCGTTCAAAAGGGTTTTTCCTTCAAAAGCATATTCATTATCGCTTATCTGTTTGTAAATGACCTCTGGTTTATCATCGAATTCATCTTTAATGTCTCCGATGATTTCTTCCATGATGTCCTCTAAGGTTACGATCCCGGAAGTGCCTCCGTATTCATCGACCACCACCGCCATATGCAGGCGCTGCAATTGAAATTCTCGAAGCAGGTCATCAATCTTTTTTGCCTCAGGTACAAAGAGTACATTAGTTCTGATTAGCTCTTGCCATTCAAAGTTGTTGTCCGCATGTAGATGACCTAGCAGATCCTTGACATAGAGGATACCAGTAACATTATCAATATCTTCATCATAAACCGGGATTCGCGAAAAGCCAGAGTCTTTAATAACATCTATTAAAGCCGCATAATCGAAGCGAAAATCTACTGCGATGATATCAAGGCGTGATCGCATAATTTGCGTAACCGAAACCTCTCCAAACTTGACGATACTCTTTAAAATATCGATTTCCTGGTCCGCATCTTGGGTATTACTTACCGTTAGTTCTATAGCTTCATCTATATCTTCTCTGCTGGTCAAACTACCCGTTTGAGTACTACTTTCTAGCCGGTTTTCTATCTTATTTGTCCAGCTAACCAAAATGCGACTAATGGGACTGAAGGCTCGCATCAAAAACTTGAGCGGGCCAGACATGACCCTAGCCAGATAAATATTATTCAAACTAGCGTACACCTTCGGAGCTACTTCTCCGAAAAGTACCAAAAGGAAGGTTACGCCAACTACAGTAATGAGAAAACTAAAAGTGCGAGCAGTGCCAGCTATACTAAAGTAAGGCTCGTACAAAGTCGGAGAAAGGCTACTGCCAGCCACCATTTCTCGAAGGCTAGATGCCCACTGCTCAAAAAGCATATCCGGCAAGAGTTGCCGGAGTACAAATTCTGAGATAATGACAATAGCAATATTGATGAAATTATTGCTAATCAATATCGTCGCTAGTAAGGTCCTGGGATGGTCCTTCAAAAACAAGATGCGATCACTACTGCGATTATTGTCGCTATCGAGTTTCTCTAAATCATTTTCCGTCAGGGAAAAATAGGCAACCTCTGAGCCCGAAACCAGGGCAGAGGCAAGTAACAGCAGTATCACTGTTGCAATGCCAAGAAAGATTTCTCCGCTTGGGAGTACCAAAAGAAACAGAATGGAAAGCAAGCTGTCAGGGTCTGTATCCAAGGGATTGGTGGTTATAAGGCATATGAATTATAAAATGCCGATTGCCAAGGAGCTATTGCTCAAATTAGAATGGCAAATCATCATCTGCGGGAGCACCGGCCTCTTGATTAGTTGTTGTGGGGGCAGGTGTAGTTGTAGGAGCACTAGGTTGCTGCTCATCGTTCGCGGAAGGGAAATACCCACCTCCTTGATCTCCACCTCCTCCGCCTTCACGTCGACCGATCATTCTGAAGTAGTTAGCTACTACCTCGGTTGTACGTCTATTATTACCCTCCTGATCTTGCCAGCTTCTATGCGTCAATTTACCCTCTAGATATATCTGAGCTCCTTTTTTCAATTGTTGTTCTGCTCGTTCTGCTAGCGAACGCCATACCACAACATCATGCCACTCCGTCTGCGTTTGCCATTCTCCACTTCTGTCTTTGTAGTTTTCATTGGTGGCCACCGAAAACTTGGCTACTACTGCACCATTCTCCAAACGGCGTACTTCTGGATCACGCCCCAAGTTTCCAATCAATATCACACGATTTACCATTATTTTTAATTTGATTTTGGTTCAATGATGAATCCGGAGTTTCCTCTTTTCTCATAGGGAAAGACCAATGCTGAAAGGCTAGATTTTCCGATCGCCACAGCTTGAATTCTGGCTGATTTCGGTTAACCTAAAGCAATTTTAAATATAGCGAATTATCCTTTAAATACAAATCTATGATTTTTGGGAAGGCGAATTTAGTCAAGTTTTCTCTTTCGGTGATGAGAAATTCTGGAGGAATACTTTTTGGGGGTGTTTTTAAAGATATTTTAAAGAAAAAGGCGTGGATGCGTTGATGGGTCAATTCTTGTTTAAAGGGTCTGGAGAGATTCCAATCTCCCAAGTTAGCCTGTGTGATCCAATTGGGCCATTGCTCTTGCTGTCGTAGCTCGGCAAAGGTACTAATGAATTGCTGGCTTTCTATTAAAGGGAACTGGTATAAATGAAGCCAAATATCTTTTGATTCACGTTTTTGAACAAAAGTGGAACCCTCATGGTCAAACACCAAAAAATGAAAGAATCTGTCCTTTTTGACCAATTTCTTTGACTTGATGGGATAGCGCTGGACCTGATCTTCTTGAAAAGCCTGACAGCAATCTTGTAATGGGCATTGTTTACATTTCGGAGACTTTGGTACACATTGCACGGCCCCAAAATCCATGATTGCCTGATTATAACGTCCTGGCTGGGTGGCGTCGAGGAGAGTTTGTGCTAACTCAGCAAAGCGTTTTTTACCTTGAGTTTGATCAATAGGGGTGTCGATGCCAAAATACCGGGCTAACACGCGGTAAACATTGCCATCTACAACAGCATGCGGGAGGTCAAAAGCAAAGGATGAGATAGCTGCAGCAGTGTACGGCCCGACTCCTTTTAAGGATAGAATTTCTTTATAAGTGGTCGGGAATTTTCCGGCTAGTTCTTCACTAATGTATTTTGCGGTCGCATGCATGTTTCTGGCTCGAGAGTAGTAGCCCAGGCCTTCCCATAATTTCATCACCTCATCAGCAGGAGCATTTGCCAAACTATTGACATCTGGATAATGGGCTTTAAATTTTTCAAAGTACGGCAAGCCCTGTGCTACGCGGGTCTGTTGTAGAATGATTTCAGATAGCCAAATCAGATACGGATCTTTTTCTTCTTTCCAGGGCAACGGACGGTCGTTTTGTTGGTACCAATCCAGTAGCTGAGTTTGGAAGATATCCATTTCTTTCTTCATCTCTTGTTTCGTCATGGTAGCCCAAAAATAAAATACTCCTTTCCAAATTCTTGGAAAGGAGTATTCCTAAATCGAAATAGTAAAAAAGGGGACAAAAATCTTATATCTTATTCGCTAGCAGGACCAATCATCTTCAGATTTCTGGCCAACTTGTAATGCTTTCTGATTTGATCTTTCAACTCTTTTCTAGCAAAGAATATTCTGCTCTTTACCGTACCAAGTGGCAATGCCAATTCTTCGGCGATTTCTTGGTACTTATAGCCTTTATAATGCATGAGGAAAGGGACTTTAATGCTATCGTCCAGTCTTTCTACCATTTTAGTTAGTTCCTGCATCATAACATTGGATTCGCCACCATTAGCAATGGAATTACTTCCTGAATTCAAATAGAACAAATTGTCCGTAGAATCCATGATTGTATTCGCCTTGGTCTTTTTGCGATAGTTATTGATGAAAATATTTTTCATGATCGTAAAAAGCCAAGCTTTGAAATTGGTGCCTGGATTAAACTTTTCTCTGTTGGTTAGTGCTCTGTATGCAGTCTCCTGGAATAAATCCTTAGCGTCCTCCACATTTTTAGTGAGGTTGTAGGCAAATGCCTGTAGTAAAGACTCCATCTGATAAAAACGATCGTGAAATTCCAGTTGAGACATAATTCTTTTGTTTAACTTTTTAGTAGATGTTACCCTCTTTTGTTGAAACAAATATAGTAAAAAGTTAAACAAAGCGGAAATTTACACCCCTGTTCTTTTTTGATAAAATGGCGACATTTCTGATTTTGAACTAATTTTTAATTGATTATCAATGAGTTATGATTATTTGTCTGGAATATGAAATTTTCAATAAAAATTGAAAGAAAGGCGGTTTTGTTTAACTTTTTACACTTTATGGCTCTACAAAGTGGTACAAAAGCACAAAATTATGCTTAAAATCATACTCGCAGCACCAGATATAGCACTTATTGTTTAGTGATTTGCCCTTGTAGGGCCCCGTTTCAGAAGAAAAGCTAAACAAAACCACTGTAAGAGGAAGCACTAATTCGAACGATTGTATTTATAACCTACATCTGGCAAGGACTCCCTATCTCTTAGGTATCGATGAAACCAACTCGTGAGTTGCGCAAATACTTCATCACGGTGCTCTGCAATCGCATGCTTACCTTTATCAAACATGACCAGGCGATAAGGAATTAGATACTTCTCAAACTCTAAAGCTAGCTCTAAGATTAAATTGGCTTTCACCTTCCAATCCAGGTTGCCATGCAATAATAGTACAGGAACATCCCGTGGCAGTTGGTCCACCCAGTGTATTACAGAGCGCTGCTGTAGGGTGGAAATTCTGTCTTCTACATAACCAGGGACCCATTCTGACCAGTACTTATCGAGAAAGGGGGTGTTTTTGGCAATGGCTAGGTAATCCGTGCCTGCCCCTCCCACAGCTGCTACCTTTATTTTATTGGTTCGTTTTAAGGTTTGGAAAGTCATGGCTCCGCCACGACTCCAACCAAAAATTCCGATCCTAGAAGTGTCAGCGACAGCAGAACTAGTCAATAGAGGAATTAGGTTTAGTACGTCGTTGATTTCTGCTCCACCATACTCCTCTTGCCCTTCTCCACCACCATTACCTCGATATTGACTGGCGACGATTAGATAACCAGCGGAAGCTAGCCGAGCTAATTCTCCTAGGCCAATCGAGGAGACATAGTGCGTAAGAGTCCCGTAGTCAAGACTTCCTCCACGATTGTAAATAATGCAGGGATAGATCCCGGCTTCTTTTGGCTGTAGCATGAAACCTTTGACTCTGAGCCCATCACTCCGGTAGGTTATGCCGAATACATCGACTTCTTCGAAATGGCGAAAACGCGCTGGGTCTAGATAGACGGAATCTCTGCCCTCTGTACTTTGGATATAAGCCAGCAAGGCTTCAAAGTTATTGATCTTGGTTTGGCTAAGAATATCACCGTCCTGTTGACAGTAGATTAATTGTGTCACACAACAACATAGGAAAATTAGGTACTTCTTCATTTGGCCTGAATTGAGTGAATTTGGTAATTGATTTCGTCAGATTCAATTTCGCCAAAGGAAGTGTACTTTGCGTCTGTACTTTAGTAAGTCGTGAAAGGTGTTTGGTGATTTGTTGCCTTATTTAGTGGAAGGAGGGCTAGGCTTGTTCTGCCAGTTCCATCCAGAGCATTTCTTTTTCTTCGATTTCTTGATTGATCTCGTTCAGCTCCTTGCCATATTTCTCTATGTCGGCCGGACTGAGTTCTGTATTGTTAAATTTGGCTGTTACCTCTTTCTTTCTTTCCTCAAGTTTAGAAATGGAACGCTCTAGCCTTTTAACCTCTTTCTTCTGTTCTTGTGTGAGGCCAACTTGAGGCTTATTAGCTTCAGCTTGTTCTTTTAATTTTTTCTCTTCAATTCTCTCTTGCTTGCGTTGTTCTCGGTCCCAAAGCTTTTGTTCTTGCCGATAGGAGGTGTAGTCTCCGTTGAAATCCTTAACCTTTCCATTCCCTTGCATGATGAAAAGATGATCCACCAGTTTGTCGAGAAAGTACCGATCATGCGAAACAATGAGAATACAGCCTGGGAAGTCTAGCAGAAATTCTTCCAGTACATTTAAGGTGACAATGTCCAGATCATTGGTCGGCTCATCGAGGATAAGGAAATTCGGATTCTCCATTAGGATGGTCAACAGATAAAGCCTTCTTTTTTCTCCACCACTTAATTGGGAGACATATACCTGCTGTTGCTTACGATCAAACAGAAAGCGCTCTAGTAATTGTGGGGCCGTTAACTTTGCCCCTTTCTCTAGCGGTATGTATTCTGCGATATCTCTAATGACATCAATGACCCTCTTATCTTCTTTCAGACGGATACCATCTTGCGTATAGAAGCCAAAAACGGTATTGCCTCCAACGACGATCTTGCCAGTGTCGGGTCGAATTAAAGTGGTCAAGATATTGAGGAAGGTCGATTTTCCAACTCCATTTGGCCCTACGATACCTACCCGCTCTCCTTTTTTGAATTTATAATCGAAACCTTCAACAATTTTTAAACCCCCAAAGGACTTGCCCACATTATGCGCCTCTAGAATCTTTTTACCTAGTCTTTGGCCCTTAAGGTCAATCTGGATTTCTTGTTGCTGGATTTTCTTGCTTGCTTTTTCTTTGATACCGTCAAAAGCATCTACTCTGGATTTGGCCTTGGTACCACGGGCTTTGGGCATCCGTCGAATCCACTCCAGTTCTTTTTTCATTAGTTTCCGGCTCTTCTCCAGTTCAATGGTCTCATTTTCGTGCCGGAGCGCCTTCTTTTCCAGGAAGTCGGAATAATTGCCGCTGTACTTGTACAGGACTCCTCTTTCAAGCTCAACAATCGTATTGCATACTCGCTCTAGGAAGTAACGATCGTGCGTTACCAGGAATAGCGTGAGATTTGGACGTTGAAGGTATTCCTCTAACCATTCGATCATATCCAAATCTAAATGGTTAGTAGGCTCATCTAGAATGAGGAAATCAGGTTCTTCAAGAATCAGTTTGGCTAATGCTAAACGCTTTTTTTGGCCACCAGATAAGGTTTCTATCTTTTGATCAAAGCGGGCGATATTGAACCGTGTCAAGATTTCTTTGATCTTCGCTTCAAAGTCCCATGCTTTGAGATCATCCATTTTGTTCAAGGCTGCTTGCATAGCATCGCCATCATCTGGCTTTAGCATGGCTTCTTCGTACTGGATGATGGCTTGTATTAAAGGGTTGTCAGAGTCAAAGGCAGCTTCTAGGATGGTTTGATCAGGCAAGAAGTCAGGAGCCTGCTCTAGTGAACCAATCTTGATATCGCGTTTGATTTGAACCTTACAGGTTTCACCTTCGCCACTTTCGATCCCAGCAATGACACGTAGAAGGGTAGTTTTGCCGGTACCGTTCTTGGCAACTAAGGCCACCTTCTGCCCCTTGCTAATTTGGAGGTCAAGGTTTTGGAAGAGCACTTTGTCTCCGTAGGTCTTCGTCACATTTTCCAGCGTAAGGTAATTCACGGTACTCAGTATTTATAAGCGATTATCAGGAAGCGAATTTACAAAAAAAAGGCCTTCTATTCTGGTAGAAGGCCTTCCCGAGATTGCGGATCTCTTTTTCTTATTGCTGTTTGATCAGATCATGTATGATATTCAAAGTTTCCTTGATGTAAGCATCCTTTGACACATCTTCGATGAAATCTTTATTTCTTGCTTCTTTTGTTTCATTACCAGTATAAGCTGGAATATCAACTTCCAGATTCTTCACGCCTCCATTGATTATATTATCAAAGATTCCATTGTACTTTTTAGCTTCTGCACTTCGATTTTCCACGAAGTTTTGGTAGGAAGTCAAGCCCAATGGATATTCACTCTGATCGCGCTGTTTTTTAAAGCGTTTAGCATTTTGCAATACTTTCTGGAAGACAGGACTAGCATCCACACGATTTGCACTATTATCTGCTAAGGATCGCAAGTCGTCGCGTGAAATCCGTAGCACATTTTGATTGTAGTTCACCGCATCAATTTCCGACCACTTCATGGGGTATTTTTCCTGCTTCTCTCCCGTTTTGATATAGTGGAAATTGTCAGGAAGAATAATATCAGGCACTACTCCTCTAAGCTGAGTGGAACCACCATTAATTCGATAGAATTTTTGGGTCGTAAGCTTCAAGTTACCCAATGGCTTGTAGTCTTCGTATCCACGGATGGTACGATCTAGGTCTACAAAACGCTGAACCGTGCCTTTCCCGTGCGTTGAGTTACTTCCTACGACAACAGCTCTTCCATAATCCTGTAGAGCGGCAGCTAGGATCTCAGATGCTGAAGCACTAAAACCATTCACCATAACCACTAATGGGCCGTCGTATTGCACTCTATCATCAACATCGACTAGAACCTCGGCTTTCTTGGAGCGAGATTTTACCTGTACAATTGGACCTTCCTCGATGAAGAACCCAGACATGCGAACCACATCTCTCAAACTTCCTCCACCATTATTTCTAAGATCCAAGATGATGCCATCAACCTTCTCTTCTTTTAGTTTTTCCAGTTCCTTCGCTACATCTGGAGCACAGAATCTACCATCCTTGTTCTCAAAATCAGCATAGAAACTAGGAAGGTATAAATATCCAATTCGCTCTCCTTCTTCAGGTCCGTCAAGAATCAAGGATTTAGCGTAGCTTTCTTCTAAGTACACAATGTCTCGAACAATCGAGATCACTTTCTCTGTCCCATCAACAGACTTAACGGTTAAACGAACTTCAGTGCCTTTCTTACCGCGCACATATTGTACCACATCATCAACTACCATTCCTTTTACATCGATAGGTTCTTCCTCTCCTTGAGCGACTTTGGTAATGATGTCATTTTCCTGCAGTTCCTTCCCTTTCCAGGCTGGACCCCCAATCACAATATCTACTACCTTGGTATAATCTCCATCTGTTTGTAGACGAGCACCAATCCCTTCCAATCTACCGCTGAAACGAATATCGAAGTTTTGCTTATCTATTGGCTTCAAGTAATTGGTGTGTGGATCGAAAATGCTAGTCAGAGAATTAAGGAAATCACTTAAGCGATCTTCTCTTTTCAGTTTATTAATTCTATCATACCATTTATCGTATAGCTCCATGACCTTTTCGCGAGCTTCCGCCTCAAGTTCTTCTTCAGACTTGATCTCCGCTTCCTCACCTGCCTCTTCCTGGTCCTTCAAAGCTCTTGCGTAGCGAGTCAAGGTCTCATATTTGAGGCTTCTGCGCCAAAAGTCCTTTAGTTCTTTATCATTCTTGGCAAATTTGCGTTTCTCGCTATCCATCTCCACCGCTTCTTCCTTGGAAAAATCAAACGGCTTTGCCAAAATCTCTTTGTAGTAGGCTTTGGTTTTCGTGACACCTGCATCCAGGAGATCGACAGATAGGTCAAAAAAGGCCAATTCCCCGTCTTGGATATTATCGTCAATCTGAGTCTTTAAAGCTTCAAGTTTATCAACGTCTTTCTGCGTCAACCATCTGCGACCGCTATCTATATTATCTAGGTAAATCTCGTAAGCTTTTGTAGCGAATTCGTCGTTAAGATCAGCTGGCTGATAGTGCATATACTCTAAGCCGCGCATCAATGTTCGAACCAAAATAGACTCCTTGCCTGAACTATCGGTTTGTGGCAAATAAGCGGCAACCAGTACTAAGATGGCACTCACAGAAAGTAATATCGGGCCTTTAATTTTCATATCGTCTTTGTTTTTCTTGCATTATTCCGGGATTCGGAAGGAATTAACTGCTCGTTTGAACCAGTATATGATTGGATTGTAGAGAAAACCACAAGGAATAGGATAGAGATGAAAAGGGTTCGCCTTGATTTCGATTTTTTCTACACACATTCTGCATTCATCACTATTAACGAGATTATATACAATAAAAATACTTTTTTTTCAGAAAAAAGTTCTACCAAGATCGTGCCAGGGCTATTTTTTAACAGAACCTTATATTTTGGGTTCTCTCACAACTTTTCTCTTCTAGTGTCAGCGCATTAGCTAGAAACCTAGCTGCTGTTGATCCCTACACTCCTTGCTGAAATACCAGCCAAGCAGAAAATGCTTGGAGAAGAATCTCCTGGGCTTTGGATAAAGGATATGTGATTGATCTATTGGTCTGTGGCCTCGATTAACTCCTTAACCTTGTCCATTGCAAGGTCTTTCTGGTCTATATAATCTTGAATTTGATATTGAATGGGATAATCTGGAACAGCTCCTCTATTCTTTAACTTGGTTTTCTGAATGGCGTAAGTAGATTGTAGGAGATACCTGGGTATGCCAACTCGAATTTTGGTGTTAGGTAAGGTTACGTATTGGGTAGATCCGGCGGCAAACCCTTCGTATCTGCTCCCTGGTTCTTGCCCGATGACGATGGCATCACCGAATTCCTTTGCATAGATGGTCACAATGGAACCATTGGAAAATGTTCGCCAATTGGTGAGGACATAGATCTGTCCATCAAAGGCCAATTTCTTAGCTTTTGGGAATTTCTTTTGCGTGGTTCTTCCTTTCCAAGATTTATCTCTTTGAAGTGGCCCACTGTAATTCTTTTTCATCAGATAGGGGAGCAGGTGTTTCGCATATTCTCGTCGGCCCCCGGTATTATTTCTAACATCCATGACGAAGTGTTTTACTCCTTTCTCTCGTAATTCCTTAAAGATCTCTTTGTATAATTTTTTGGGCTTGATTTTATATTTATCCTTGAGCTGTCGGTTGAATGTATTTAAGTCAAGCACAGCCGTATTTCCATCTATGGAAAAAGTATATACTGTTGAGATATCCTCTTTACGAGGTTTTGGCTTCCCATAGCGACGATCTCGCCAGGCAATCATGGAATCTCTTACCATTGCTGGTAGGGTCACCTCTTTAACTCCTGTTCCTCCGGGCGGGACATATTTGATTTTAAAGGAGGCTGGTTTTTCCAAAAACCAATAGTAATAACTTACAAATCGATCAATAGCTTTTTCAGATTTGTAGGTTTGAATATCGCCATCTGCGATGACGAACTTGGAAAGGTGCTCTACGATTTCCTCAGTAGTTCGATCATTGATACTCAGTATCTGAGCGCCACGTTCTAGGGTGCTATCTGGGCTGAAATTGCTCCAGACATAGACTTTGTCGGAGGCTCCCTGGACGGAGATGGGCAGGTAGGCGAATTCATTTCTGAAGAACCCTTGAAAGATCTGAGTCACAGTATCGGATCGTACAAAGGTATGTCCCTCCCTAGTTGCGGCTCCTAATTGCATGACGTAGGGGTAAAATTCTACGTCGCTTAGCGGTTGGTCTAGTTCAGCATAAAGTTCTTGGTAGCGTTCTTCGAATGATGTTCTGGGGTGAAAGATGCCCAGGGCTGGATTATAGGTGTCAAAACTCTGTTTAAGAAAACGAAAATCCTCTTGTATTTGGGAGAGAGAAAATTCGCGTTCTTGGCTAGTTAAGTTTACGGTTAGGCAAATGAATAAGAGTACAAGGAAGTTTTTTTGCATAGCTAATCTATTCTTCAAGTTTTGTAACGAATGACTATTCGGAGAAGTAATGGTTGCAAACCATTTTTCAAAATGTCTTGAGAAGACAGTTGGGATTCTCTAATAGAAACGACTGGCCAAAACTACTAAAATAGATTAGCTCAGGACGGAGCTGAAAATTACTTAGACTAGTCTGCCTTTTTTGTCGAAAAAGGCGGGCGTGAGGATGCTTCATCTACCAAAATCTTGTACCACCGCCCCAGCTTAGGAATTTTTTAAATATTGCTCATAAATCCAGACCGCAATTCCAATTCGAACCAAGGGTTGTAGGTAGGGATAAACCCAGCGATAGCTAAAGTCTACTGGAGGATTCAGGAAAGAAACGCCCAAGTAATACCGGCCAAAAGAGGCGAGGCTCAGCAAGCCGATAAATACAAGAGCTCCTCCTAGATAGCGGCCCCAGTTTTGCTCCTTCAGCATGGCCCAACCAAACAACAGACTACCCATTCCAAAGGCGTAGATGACGACAAAGTAATGACTATCATTAATGCCACCCATCCCTTTTATTAAGGTCCGGTACATGTGACGTTGATCATCCTCTACCTCTGCCAGATAGTTTGGTCGCCACATCTGATTCAAAGCATCAATTAAAAAGGCTTGTTGGCGCATTTCCGTGTATGCCCAACAGGCTAGAAACAAGCTGCCTATGATAATGGCCCAAGGCTTTTTCTTGAATAGAAGTAGCCCCAGCCCTAGGCTCGCGATCAGGTTAAATTGTGGATGAAAAAAGAGGATCCACAATTTGGTAAGGTACAATTGATTTTGATGTAATAGCACCTGTGTCTCAAAATCTGGAGCGGAGGTTTGAGGGAGAAATATCAATAATGCGGTAGTCGTTGCCCCGAGCAAAGAACAAATCGCCGCCAACTTGAAGAAGGAGGCATAGGACGCTAGATTCCTCATGGATAATGTGCTTTTAGCACAATGATCCGAAATCTATAATCGGCGAGCGCCGAGTAGGAACAGTAAAGGGCTAAGTAGCGAATTGTACAGTATGAGCTGCGGACTCCTTGTCTAGTTATTTTAGTTTACTTTGTTCTTTTCCTATTGTTTTCGACAGTTGGATGTATCATTGGTTCGAAGAGGTGATAAGATTGTGCACCTATTCGACTTTGAAATTCGGCTTTGATGGCATGCTGTAGGCCCTTATTTCCAAGGTAATCTACTACGCTTGAACAAATTAATTTGGCGGCGTACAGCATACCCTTTCCTCCAAAGGACTGAAAGGCCATTTCAGCAGCAACCGCTTGGCCAATTGGGACACCTCTTGGATAACACGTAACTACGAAGGACAGGGTTGGTGCCCACCAACTTACATCTCCAATATCGCTGGCATATTTCCTAAGAGTCTGTGAGTTAGTGTAGGGCTGAAAGGGGAGAAGCTTAGCTTGTAGCCCTGAGGTAGGTAGTTCTAAACGTCTTTGTATTGCTTTCATTTCTTTGAAGGGCTTCCGCTTTATCCTTCACAGCTTGATAAAGCTGGTTGACTGTTGCCTGTTCTACGGCCTGAATTCTGATTTTCACCTCAATATTATCAGTGCTATAGTTGTAAGAGGCTTTGGGAGATGCTAAGCTATAGTGCAGGTGAATGGTGGAATCCATGCCCATTTTTAGGCGATCCAAAACTTTAGTGAAGCTCAATACTTTTTGCAGTAAGGTCGAGGAATTGGGAGGAGTCTCAATGACTTTGACTTGTTCCTGATTGAATTGAATCTCAAGATCGAGTAAAGCATCCCATGGGCGTGTGCTAGCCCAAGTAACGGGACTTGGGTGCCAGAATATAGCTAAGTCAATCCCCTCGAAAACGTTCCTCCTGGCCAGATGAGCTCGGCCGCCGAAGCCCCCTTCTGCAGTGCTTCCTACATAGACAATACGTG
>ENA-UENV01000338-UENV01000338.1-marine-metagenome-genome-assembly--contig:-NODE-338-length-13287-cov-2.677758_pt1 | contig 13287 bp, 9 predicted proteins | sample MGYA00237878_ERZ529328 | MGnify/ENA primary metagenome ERZ529328 (study PRJEB26372, sample SAMN05368348) | marine metagenome | biome: cultured habitat; feature: ocean water; material: water; isolation... | reverse complement strand
CCGCTACCCATCCAATTCACGAGCATTCTTTAGAGAGAAAACCACTTAAGCATGAACAACAAAACGCTATTCTTCATCTTTCTTGGTTTACTTGCCATTTATGGCCTTTCCCAAGTATTCACCGGCAAGCGTACCAGTAATTTTGACACGGAACTAATCCAGGTAGACACGAGCCAGGTAAGTCGAATCATTATCAATACCAAACCTCCAGCCAGCGAAGAAATAACCCTTCAACGAGAGGGGACCGGCTGGATAGCTTCAAGTGGTTCCGTGAATACCAAGGCGACCAGTGCTGCCATTCAAGCCTTGCTTAGCAACATAAGACTGATACAAACAAAATATATTGCTGCTAATAGCGAAGAGAAATGGGCAGACTATGAAGTTAACGAAGGTCAAGGTACGCGTATTCAGATATTTGATGGCGAAACGCTTCTAGAAGACTTTATCTCCGGACGCTTCGCTTTTGACCAACAGGCTCAAACTGGGACTTCTTATATACGGCTCAGTAGCGGAAAAGAAGTATATGCGGTGGATGGTTTCCAAACCCTAACCCTGGGACAAGGCTTTAACTCCTACCGCGATAGGATGCTGACCAATACACCACCAAGCACCGTTTTTCAGGAACTTACTATCCAACAGGCAGATAACAGTCTAACCTTCAGCAAAGGTCCCAATGGTTGGACGTTCGAAGATCAGCTCTTGGATTCCATGAAGGTCGAAGACTATTTACATCAATTTACGAATCTACGTGGGGAGACCTTTGCTGACGATTTTGATGAGTTAGCGGCAGCGAATTTTAGATTTGGACAGATCAGTCTAAAGGGGCCACAAACCCCTGAAGGGCTTTCTATCGATATTTACCGCGACACCACTAGAACAAATCCCTTCGTTTTCCAATCCAGTCAAAAGCCCGAAACTTGGTTCGATAGCGATTCAACCGGACTATTTCAACAATTGGTAAAGGGACTTCCAGATTTTCTACCTAGTACGGAGTAAGTTGGAGACTCCTAGCTCTTCAAACGGAAAGTCTGGTCCACAATACTGGGAGCTTCATGCTCAAAGTGGGTGATAAAAATGAGGGTAAACTGATCATCCAGCACCTTACTTAATAGGCTTCGGCAGGCCTGAATAGTTTGCTGATCAAAACCTTGGAAGGGTTCGTCAAGAAGTAGGACAGGTGGTACCTTAATGACGGCTCGCATGAATAACACTAACCGCTGTGCCCCTGTAGATAATTGGCTGAAAGGGCGGTTTAGGCATGCCGATATCCCGAAATATGCAAAGAGGGCTTCCGTGATCACTCGAAAATCAGTGGGAGTACCTGGCTTGACATGAAAAGTATCCGTTAAACCGCTCCATACGACATGCCGAGCCAGCAAATCCTGATCATAGTAGGCATGCAGTTCTGGAGAAGTAAAGCCAATCCTTTCTTTGATGGCCCAAATGCTTTGCCCGGGACCTCTTTTCTGGTCAAATAAATAAACGGGAAGGCTGTAGGCTTGCGGATTGTCTCCATAAAGCAAACTGAGCAAGGTAGATTTGCCAGCACCATTTTGGCCTTTCAGCATCCACTTTTCTCCGGGCTTTACTTGCCAGCTCAAATTATCCAGGATAGTTGTTTGTCCATACCTAACACTGACACCATCTAATTGGAATACATCCTTAACCGGCAATACTTTCTTTTTTTCTTGATAGAAGGCTTTCACTTCTTCCAACTTTTCTAGTTGCTGGCTCGTCAATTCGGCAACTTGATCTGCTTCTAACTCCTTCATGGAGCCTTGGTAACCGACGTGCCCCTCTTCAAGGTGGAGTCGATGACTGATACAATTGGGCAAAACATCGAAGTGCCCTGAAAGGATAATACTGATATTTCGTTCAGATGCAAGTCGATCCAGCGTGTCATTTAAAATTTGCCTACTGCCGGCATCCAGTCCAATGTAAGGGTTATCGAGCAATAGGAGTTGTGGCTCCTTGATCAGGGCTTTCGCTAACAATAGCTTTCGGGTTTGGCCGCTTGATAACTTAATCCGCTCTTTATCGATCAGTACATCAAGATCAAGGAGTTGTAGTACGGCTAAATGTTCAGGATTGTTCTCATCTAAGCCCCCTGTCTGCAAATAATCTCGGACGGTGAGGTGACCGTCCGCGTCAAAGGCGTGATAGCGTTGCTGGTAATAATGTTGGATCTCCGCACTCTTGAAGAGCTTGGATGTATCGGTGAAAGATACTCTAGTGATCGCCTTTTTCTTCTTCAGGAAATCCACCTTCTCTCCCAAAAAAGGGAAACGCAGACTTCCTTTCATGATCCGCGAGCGTCCTATAATAGTGTTGATCAGCATCGATTTCCCAGCACCATTGGCACCAGTAATTACCCAATGCTGATTGGGCTCTACCGTCCAGTCGATATTGTGCAGTAATACTTCTGTTCCTAAACCTGCAGTTAGATTTTCCGCTTGAATGATCATAGCCGCAAATGTAGAATTTCTCTAGATACCGGCCCTTGATTCAGTCCAACTATTTCATCTACGAGAGTACAAGCTTTATTTAATCGATCCATTTACCCTGCAGGTCAACCTTTTGTGTATGAAAAGGATCCAGATACCGATCTAATACTAACGCGATGCAAGCTTTCTTCAAGGGCGTTGATGCATCATAGGCGGTTCCCTGGCAGGAGGAGATGGTGGTCTGAAATTCGCTTTGATCAATGGCCTTGTCCGAGGACAAGTTTGTAATTAACGCTGCCAAGAATTGACCATTGACCCAATCTGTACTGGAAGAGGTTGCGGTCGATTTATCCGAAATCATCCACCCTTCAAGATCGGCCAACAAGTTGGCAACTTGTAAAGTTGTATCGGGATAAAAACGAGTTTGGTTAGCCCATTTATAAGGAATGCCTTTACCCTTCAACACTCCTGTAGCCCCTAGACGTTGGATAGCTCCGAAATGCGGGTGATCTGGCAAAACATCCATATAAGGCATTAGATATCCTCCATGCACCAGCAAACTATCCTGCACCGCTCGAACATCAAGCCGATCAGGACTGCTACCCTGTTGAGCAGCCATTGCTGCCATCAAGCCCGCCACCTGCCCGATCTGCAAAATGACCGGTTGGAGGCGGCTAGAGCCATTGACAATATTACTCACTGATATCGCCTTATCAGCAATCAGCAGATGATCCACGTCTTTAGGTATTAGCGCCCCTGCTGGAATATTGAAGGAAGGAACCGAGGGAAAATCCATCCCCGGAGCATCCGGAACCATATCATGGTGATGATCGATGGGATAATCTCCAACAGCAACTCCCGTTCGATAGAGCTCAAACTTAAAAGGATCTACAACATGATTAAGATTCAAGCGTACCTCGCCGTGTATCCGTCTTCCTTCCCGGTGATAAGGCATTAGAGGCAGTAAATCTGCCGTCGGAAATTCATCATCGGCTAGGCCCAGATGCTTATATCCTAGAGCCGATTGGATGTAATAAATGAAATTTAAGGTATGCTCTTTGGCCTTCGCATAGACTTCCTCTCGGGCCTCATCATCCATCTCCACCATATTTGCATAGTAATCATTACCGACGATGGGCCAATTGATCATGTACTTACCATTTGGCAATTTCCCATAGGATATCATGGTAGCGCAGGGGTGAGCTTCTTCCTTATCACATTCATATTGGCATGAACACTGAAAGACACTAGGATCGTAACTCGCTGGTGGGTCAATGGTACGATCTTCTCCTTCTCCAAAGTCCTTTAAAATAGCTGCATAGGTAAAGTCTTGAATGATATCATTTGCAGTTTCGGGTGCAATGGATTCCCCACTTTGAGACGCAGCTTCCATACCTACATCATATTTCGCACCAAGCTGAGCGGCTACGTCGCCTAGATCTGTTCCATCTACTAGTTCTTTCCCTTCTACCTGTAGGCGCTCTCCGTCTGCCAAAATTAACTCTACTGGCCATCCTGATTCAAGACGTGGAGACACTTTGTATTGTGTATTTGAAAATACTTTGAGTTGCGGTTCAGCAGCGGCCAATTCGTCCCAGTATTTAGCTCCAACGCTCGGCTCAAACATGGTGTTGCTGACCCAACCTGTGAAGAGTGAGTCTTCCCCTCCATAGTGCTCACGTAGCAATCCTCTAAATTCCCCCCAGAGTCCCGCCGGCAGTTGATGGTTACCATCCGTTGCAGAAACGCCAGCAGATGTGAGCATCCCCCCTAACCATGGTAGTGGATTGACTAACAAGGTCTTGGCGCCGCTTCGAGCCGCCTGGATAGCAGCTGATACAGCCCCTGTACCTTCTCCCAGGACGATCACATCGAAGGATTCGACCTTATCTTCTGCTTTGGGCTGGCAAGAAAGAAATCCACCAATAAACAATAGGAATAAAATTCGATTGAGTTGATTCATACGTCAATCAAGCTAAATTATTTGATAAAATAAGTTCTCAGATGAGTGCGCGATGGCACAGAATAGATAGGGATATCCTCGGCTGATCACATCTACAAGAAAGGCTATATAATTAAATGTAACTCCTCTTCTACATTGAGATAGTATTGCATGTTTTCACGCATCACCACGTCCAACGGTAGATATTGGATCTTCTGCACGTCCTTCTTCAACACTAGATGATTGAATATATTAATGATTGCCAGATATCCTTGTTTGAGCGGATTCTGATTGATCAAGAAATCGATTTCGTTGGTTTCAAGGTGCTTCAAGTTGTCATCAATCAAGTCAAAGCCAAGCACCTTCATCTCTGACCTTCCCATTCTTTCTAAGGCTTCGACTAAGTGAAATGCACGGGAAGTAGTAACAAATATACCCCCCACCGTAGGATGTTGTTCCAATGTTTGTTGTAGAAAACGGGTAAAGGCTTCCTTGTTAAAGACATCTTCAAAACTGGTTTGATGGAGCTGGATCTTCTTACCTGGGTTTTGCGCAAAAAACTCAGTGAATCCCTTTTCCTTTTCCATCAAGTGCATGGAATTATATACTGCTTTTTCCAGATGTAATACCATAGCGGTATCCCCTTCTGCCACACCGAAACTTAGCAGCTTGGCAGCTAGCATTCCACTTTGGTAGGAATCTTGACCGATATAGCAAAGAAAATTTTCATCTTCTCGCGGTAGATAGGTGTTAATCTGCACGTACTTGAGTCCCCTTTCCTGGCATTCATCCAAAAAATCATGTCCTTCCTTTGCAAAGATGGGGGCAACCAAGACCGCATCGTATCCGCCCTCTAATATCTTGCGACTGGAGGAAAGGAATTCATCGGAATTGGCTTCGGCAAAATGATAGAAGTTGATCGTTACACCATAATCACGTACAGCTCGATGAGCACGGCCAATCCCAATCTTAGGTTGCTGCCAGAAAGGATCTTCTTCCGGACGTGGCAACAAGGCCGCAATTTTCCAAACTCGGTTGTAAGCAAGTGCACTAGCGATTATGTTTCGCTGATAATCCAACTCCTCAATGGCGGCTAGCACTTTCTTCCGCGCCTCCGGCGAAACGTTTCCTCGTTTATGTAAAACTCTATCAACGGTTCCTTTCGAAACACCTGCCTTTTCCGCTATATCTTTGATCCGTACTCGGTTCTTCATCTTCAATTGTCTTTGCCAACTATTCGCTATTCTCTATCTGCAACTTGGCTGAAATAGGTGATTATAAAACGGGTTAAATTCTCCTGATCAGTTTTGCTTGATCAAAACAACCGTAAAGTAATAAATCCTCTTGGTTCTTAGGAAGCCCCTCTGAATTATATCTATACGGTCAATCTCCATGTTTTCAAAAGTCCAAAAATAATAAGAACTCAACAGTAAATTAGGGCCGGTCACAAAAACATCATTTGAAAACCGCCTAAAACAAAAATAAAAATTCTTCTGTGCACGAGCACATAATTCAAAAATTTTCTATAATTTTAGCTTTGGAAAATGGACAGGATATTTCAATCGGTCTATTAGAAGTTTACAAATTGGGGATTTCAAGTAAGTGAGAATCGCAAAATGATGGATGGTCTTCACGGATTATCCACCTACAAAACGAAAAACCTAGATTGTCAATCCAACAAAATTAATGCTCACTTCTTACCCCAAGATCAATGGTAAGTTCAATCATTATTGTGGTCAAGTAGATTTGCATGAAATATCAAATAGTTGCTTTCTGGAGCACAGTTCTGATGGTTTCACTCCAGAGCTGCCAATCTCCCAACTCTTCCTCTCTATACTCACCACCTTCCCTAACGGATAGCCCCGTAGATTTGGTTAATCCGCTTATGGGAACTGATTCCGACTTTAGTTTGTCTAATGGCAACACCTATCCAGCTATTGCGCTTCCCTGGGGAATGAATTTCTGGACGCCTATGACAAGTAAGATGGGCGATGGGTGGACGTACAAATACGATGAGAACAAAATTCGAGGAATCAAACAAACACATCAGCCTAGCCCTTGGATCAATGACTATGCTGCCTTCTCTCTTATGGCCCTTACCGGAGAACTGAAGTACCAGGAAGAAGAACGGGCTTCTTGGTTTTCCCATAAGGCAGAAACGGCACTTCCCCACCACTACCAGGTTTATTTGGCTGATTATGACATTGTCGCGGAAGTAACTCCAACCGAGCGCGCGGCTCATTTCCGATTCACTTTTCCGAAAGCAGATTCAGCTTATATCTTGCTAGATGCTTTCTTCAAGGGCTCCATGGTCAAAATCATCCCGGAAGAACGTAAGATTATTGGGTATTGCCGAAATAATAGCGGCGGCGTTCCGGATAACTTTCACAACTACTTTGTAGCTACATTTGATAAAGACTTTCGCGAATTACACACCTGGGGAGATGATTGGGAGCTTTTTCCCAAAGCAGCAGAGCAAGAGGGCGAGCATGTAGGCGCCATTATCGGCTTTGCTACGGACAAGGGAGAACAGGTTCATGTGAAAGTCGCTTCTTCTTTTATCAGTCCAGAACAGGCCGAACGAAATTTGAGTACTGAAATTGGTGGCGATAGCTTTTCCGAAACCTTGCAAAAAGGGAGGGCCGCTTGGAATCAAGAGCTTAACCGGATCAAGGTGCAAGGAAGCAGTATGAAGGATATAAAAACCTTCTACTCTTGCCTGTATCGCTTGCTGCTGTTTCCAAGGAAGTTCTATGAATTGGATGAAAAGGGTGAGGTAATGCATTACAGCCCGTACAATGGTGAGGTGCTGCCTGGCTATCAATTCACCGACAATGGCTTTTGGGATACCTTCAGAGCAGTCTTCCCCTTCTTTACACTAATGTATCCCGAATTGAATAGCCAGATCATGCAAGGCCTGGTCAATACTTATCTGGAATCAGGTTGGCTGCCAGAATGGGCGAGTCCGGGGCACAGAGATTGTATGATTGGTTCCAACTCTGCCTCTCTTATTTCGGATGCTTATATCAAAGGAATCAGGGGCTTTGATGCTGAAGCCCTTTATGAAGCCCTGATGAAAAATGCCTCCATTGGCGACGGGCGACCGGTAAACTCCGTAGGACGAGCGGGTGTAGAATACTATAACGAGCTGGGGTATGTTCCCTATGATGTTGGGATCAACGAAAATGCGGCTCGCAGTTTAGAGTATGCGTATGCAGACTTTACATTGGCACAAATGGCTCGTGAAATGGGGAAAGAGGAAGATGCCCAAAAGTTCTATAAACAATCGCTCAATTACAAATTGTTGTACGATTCGGAGAGTGGCTGGATGCGCGGCAAAAAAAAAGATGGACAGTTCCAATCGCCATTCAATCCTTTGAAATGGGGAGATGCTTTCACGGAAGGCAATAGCTTACATTATACTTGGTCTGTTTTTCAGGATATTGCTGGTTTAATGGATTTGATGGGTGGGAAAGAAGCTTTTGCTGATAAGTTAGACGAGGTTTTCGAAATGCCTCCAGCTTTTGATGCCTCTTACTATGGCTTTACCATTCATGAAATCAGAGAAATGCAGATCGTGAACATGGGTAATTATGCGCATGGTAATCAGCCCATACAACATATGATTTACCTCTACAATCACGCCGGGCAAAGCTGGAAGGCACAGAAAAAAGTGAGGGATGTAATGGACAAATTGTATGCCCCTACACCTGATGGGTACTGTGGAGATGAGGACAATGGCCAAACCTCCGCGTGGTATGTCTTTAGTGCACTCGGTTTTTACCCTGTCACTCCCGGCACCACTCAGTATGTCATTGGTAGCCCCTTGTTTGATCGAGTAGAAATGAGCCTAGCCAATGGCAAAACATTTGTAATAAGTGCCGCTAATAATCATAAAAGTAATGTCTACATAGCCAATTCTACGCTCAACGGGCAAACTCATAACAACTGCTGGATTGATCACCATGATATTATGAAAGGAGGGGCATTGGAATTTCAGATGTCAGAAAAGGCAGTTAAAAATTGGGGAACAACCCCTGGGAAAGCGCCCTATTCCTTGAGTACTGACCAAGCGTTGCAATCGTATATTCAGTAGCTTCCTTAAGGCATAGATCCGTATTCAGTCACTAGTACAAAACTTTAGTCATTATGCCCTTACTCATCATACTAGCGGGAGTGCTATTGTTACTGCTGTTAATCACCGTTTGGAAGATCAATGGTTTCCTTTCCTTTGTGATCGTCTCGCTTTTTGTGGGTTTAGCCATGGGGCTATCGCTTCCCGTCACGGTGCAGGCCATGCAGAAGGGCATGGGAGCCACTTTGGGCTCTTTGGTGCTAATTTTGGGGTTTGGGGCCATGCTCGGGAAGTTAGTAGCCGATAGCGGAGCGGCGCAGCGGATTACGGCGACCTTAGTACGGTGGTTCGGGATAAAACGGGTACAGTTAGCCTTGATGTTTGCTGGTTTCATAGTGGGTATCCCAATGTTCTATTCGGTAGGCTTTGTGATATTGGTACCGCTTGTTTTTACTGTTGCTGCCACTTTGCAGCTTCCTTTACTATATGTTGGTATTCCTATGTTGGCCTCTCTGTCCGTTACACATGGATTCCTACCACCTCATCCAGCGCCAACAGCCATAGCAGAGATGTTCAAGGCGGATCTAGGCTTAACCATATTGTATGGATTGATTGTGGGGATACCTGCCATATTGATTGCGGGTCTAGGACTTTCTCCCTTTGTCTCGAAGATTGAGTCAAAACCGCTAGATACCTTTACGGCTGCTGCTCCTATGCCAGAGGAGGAATTACCGTCTACGGCTCTAAGTATATTCAGTGCATTGCTTCCGGTGGTGCTAATAGGACTTGCTGCAATCGCGCCGTTAATCTTTCCGGCGGATAGTACTATAGTAAATATTTGTACTGCCTTGGGAATTCCAGCCGTGGCCATGCTCATCTCGGTGCTTTTCGCCCTGTATTTTCTGGGCTTGAGGAGGGGGAAAAGCATGGAAGGAATAATGCAGGAACTGAGTACCGCGGTGGCTAGTATTACTATGGTATTATTGATTATTGCTGGAGCAGGTGGATTGAAAGAAATTCTAGTGGAAAGTCAAGCGGCAGATTACATAGGTCAATTACTGGCCCAAAGCAGTTTATCTCCCTTATTATTGGCCTGGATTACCGCCGCCCTGATTAGAGTAGCAGTTGGATCTGCAACGGTAGCAGGATTAACGGCCGCAGGTATCATGTTACCTTTGGTACAGCAAGGTACTTCGCCAGAATTACTAACTTTGGCGATCGGAGCCGGCAGCATTACTTTCTCGCACGTTAATGACGGCGGTTTTTGGCTCTTTAAAGAATACTTCAACCTAAGTGTAAAGGAAACCCTACGCTCCTGGACAGTCATGGAAACAGGTATTTCCATAGTCGGAATTATTGGCATTTTGCTTTTAGAGCAATGGCTGTAGGGAAACTGAATCTGCGGCAAGAACTAGCGGACTGATCATAAGCATTTTCTATTGACAAAATCAATTGAAAAGAAAATACTGGCTGAGTAAAATTTGTATACAAAAGAGTAGTCATGAACACGAAAGAGGCATTTAACCAAAGAAGACTAGATTTAATTAGGGATCATGAGGAGTGGCTTGAAAGAGAAAACCCAAAGATTGAAGAAAACTATAATGGTATATTCCATCGATACAAGCATCCGGTTTTGACTTGGAAACATACGCCGTTGAACTGGCGCTATGATTTCAACTATGAGACGAATCCTTACCTGATGGAGCGCTTGGAGATCAATACCGTATTTAATGCTGGAGCAATGGCCTGGGGCGATAAGATTTTGCTTATGCCGCGTATTGAAGCTAATGATGTCAAGTCCTTTTTTGGCATAGCCGAAAGCTCAAACGGGGTAGATGGCTTTCGTTTTTGGCCCTACCCTACTGTTATGCCTGAGACAAGCAATCCCGATATGAACGTGTATGACATACGTTTAGTAGAACATGAGGATGGATGGATTTATGGCATTTTCTGTGCGGAAAGAAAAGATGTTTCCAAACCAAACGATACTTCAGCAGCCTTGGCCTCCTCAGGCTTGGCTCGAACCAAAGACCTAATCCACTGGGAGCGGCTCCCGGATTTGGTCTCTAAATCAGCCCAGCAACGAAACTGTGTTTTGCATCCTGAATTCGTAAATGGTAAATATGCCTTTTATACCCGCCCGATGGATGGCTTCATAGAAACGGGTGGCGGCGGCGGAATCGGCTGGGCTTGGTGCGATGACATTGAAAATCCCGTACTCGAGGGTGAACAGGTGATAGAATCTAAAAAATACCATACCGTCAAGGAAGTAAAGAACGGCCTAGGTCCAGCTCCCATAAAGACAGATATTGGATGGCTTCACCTAGCACATGGTGTTCGGAGAACGGCAGCGGGACTGCGCTATGTCCTTTATCTCTTCCTGTGCGATCTAAATGAGCCCTGGAAGGTTATTAAACAACCTAATAGGCATTTCATCGCCCCCCAAGGCATTGAAAGAGTTGGCGACGTTTCCAATGTAGCCTTCAGCAATGGTTGGGTCATGCGGGATAATGGAGAGGTTTTCATTTACTATGCTTCCTCTGATACACGGATGCATGTCGCGACGACCACCATTGACCGCCTCAAGGACTACATCCTAAACACCCCCGAAGATCAAGGGCGTACATTTGCGAATGTGCAGCAACGAATTTCCTTCATTAAGAAAAACGAAATGATTAAGGATCCCAAACAACTCACCTAAGATAAGAGGGAACAGGAAAGCCGGACGAATGAAAAATAATACATTAAATACTATCCAGATATGATTTTTTTTGTATTTTGAGAATGACTTTAACGATTTAAATCGTATCTACTACAAAATAATCCTTTCAAATATCAGTTCTAATACTGATCAATTTAATACACAAATTATAGTTCCCACCCCAAACACCTACAACTGCGGAACAAACCCAATTCCACATCAACTTCCTTATAATCCCGGTTGTACTCACCCAAACATATGAGTATGCCAGTACATCTATAGTCCGGCATGGTTTCTATCTTTTGTGGCTATAGACATCTTCTTTACTGATACTAAATACAGCTTCAAAACTTTAACATTTTTTCTGACACTCACACAAATCCATTTGACTTTGCAGATTGTTATAAATTTGTAATGATGAGGCATATTGCACATATTACAAAATAATAATACGTTTTGCATAGTCAAAATAGAAAATAATTTCAATTGCCTTTTTGTCGCTAAGATTTTATTTTGGACAAAAATTGCGATATTTTAGCACTATCTATTCCTTTTGATTATGACAATGATCAACGACCAACTACCTAATTCATCCATTGAAAAAAGCTTAATTCATCAGAGTATGATGCGACGAACCATCAAACGACGATTAGTTAAAGCCAGAATCGCCCTACATCAAACTATTCAAAAGATTTTGGATATTAATCGCAAGAAGAAAGAATTGCCTTACCATGAAGATGTTGAGACAAAAGATGCTGCTCTAAATGTTGAACTCAAAGTGTTGAACAAAATTGCAGAGCAACAGGCCTTAATGGTCAAAAAATATGAAAAGTCTCTTCTGGAGATGGAAGAATCTTAACGCTTCCCCTTCACATGCTAGAATAAATGGCAAACTGATCTGCTGGTTGGGTGCCTGCACTCACCAGCAGTTCCAGAAAAGTCCACGAAAACATAAGAATCCTACCTATTTCTAAATTCTCTTTCCATCTGGTTTACCTAGTCCTTTAGTTTCCACTGCCCTTCGGCTGCAATTGTCTGGTTTCCGTGTGGATTATGGTCCCTTCGGCACGCCTCGCCTCTAGCTCGGCCTTGCGCTTCTCTTGATAGAAGACCACTTGCTCTTTGATTCCTAATGGCTTTTTGTTAAGGTATCGGTGATAGGAGATAATGACGAACCGAGCCATATCATCCGGGTGCGTCACACCTACTTGTTTCAGATAATGGGAGAAACGAGACCCCTCGTAAAAGGACCAATTTACGGTCATCCAACGTCCAAAACTGAAATGAAGCTTACGCGCCGCGATATCTTCTGGCACACTTTTGAACTTTTTCTTGGAGTCTTGATCTATCAGGCGGTTGAATTCCGCAAAAGCTTCCGCCATATCAGCAGGAATATAGACCTGGTTGAGGTAAGGTTTTTGAATACGCTTCTTGTAGGCTGCTTCGTATTCAGATTCGTTATTTGCCGGATTTTGCGACAGTAGAAGTGTGCTACCACCCATAACGAGCAGTAGGGTTAAGATTTTTATCCTAAGCATAATGTAAAGTTAGTTCTCTAACAAAATTTCCGTGGTGCAGTCCAAAGTTAGAACCCAATTACATAATCCTTTATTGTAGCACAAGATACACTTTTATTGCCCCTTAGAATTCAATGTTCCCTTTCGGGCAATCCAGAAGAATCTTGATTTGGGGTTTTGGGCCTGCCAAAATGGGGTACGATAGGCCCAATTCACTCCATAGTTTCGACAAAGTGTGTGGCTCAGGATGAGCAAATTGGATATCCAGCAATGGGCAAACGGGAGACAAATTCTGAGTCGGATGGACACTGCCCTTGCCCCAACTGGTTACAAATGGAGCAATCTCTACCACTGGCTCTGCTAAGGGTAAGATCATCATCCAGGATAATAAATCTCCAGCTGCCGTATTCCGCTGTCCTCCCTCGATAACTCCCATATTAGTATCGAAAGTCTGTAAAGCCTGGCTATCCTCCTCCAATTGATCAGATTTCAAAGACCAACGGGTTACCTGGGCTTCCGCAATGAGATCCACTCCCATCCAGCGCGGTGCGCTTATGGCTGTATTTTTCTCATCGACCGCAATCAATTCCAAGTAAGCTCCATCTCCT
>ENA-UENV01000318-UENV01000318.1-marine-metagenome-genome-assembly--contig:-NODE-318-length-14005-cov-2.817564_pt1 | contig 14005 bp, 10 predicted proteins | sample MGYA00237878_ERZ529328 | MGnify/ENA primary metagenome ERZ529328 (study PRJEB26372, sample SAMN05368348) | marine metagenome | biome: cultured habitat; feature: ocean water; material: water; isolation... | reverse complement strand
CTATGGGAAAACCTTTATCCATTGAGCAAGCAGATATAAAGAGCCGGGGATATGCTATCGAGGCGCGCCTCTATGCGGAAGATGCCAGCAATAACTTTCTACCGGTCACCGGAAAAATTCATCGCTTTGCCTGGCCGGAATTGGAAGGATTACGGGTAGAAACGGCCGTGCAATCCGGTTCAGAGATTTCGATTTTCTATGATCCTATGATAGCGAAATTGATTGTATGGGATGAGGATCGAGCATCCACACATCGGAAGCTAGCCTATGTCCTTCGACGTCTTCAGTGTCTGGGATTAAAAACAAATCAAGATTTCTTGCTTCAATTGTTAGAGCATCCCGATTTTCTAGCTGGACAGTACAACACGCACTTCATCGCGGAGGAAATGAATCTGGATCAGCTTTCTAAAGCGGAAAGTCATGCCCAAGATTTTGCTGCTATTGCATCTACATTAATCAATTGGAAGGAAAGAGAGCAAAGCAGGACACTATTGCGTAGCCTTCCTTCCGGTTGGAGAAATAGCTTTTACGAAGCACAGCGGGTAGGGTATTTGGCTGGAGAACAAGAGCTGCAGCTGAGGTACCACAAACAGGCAAGTGGATTTGCTTTTGAAGTGGAAGATCGCGCTTACCAAGTAAATCTAGTTGAATCCACCGATGATCTTGTTCGTCTGGAGATCAATGGTGTGCAGTATCCATTTCATTGGGTGAAAGCGGGCGCGCAATTTTACCTACAGCAAGAATCATTGGGAAGCCTCTTCGTCGAGGAAATGGATCGATTTCCTAGCCAAGAAACGGAAGAGGTGAGTGGAGGATACGTGGCTCCGATGCCTTCGCAAGTAGTAAAAATATTGGTGCAGGCTGGGCAACAAGTTTTGGCTGGGCAGGAGTTGATCGTGCTGTCTTCCATGAAGATGGAGAATACCTTAACCGCAACCGGAGATGGGGTAGTAGCTGAGATCTATGCGGAAGAAGGCGGGAATGTGCCAGCAGGTTTTCTACTGCTACAATTAAATAATGAATAATCCACAAGCATGAACCTATACACCGAGGCTCAGCTGGCCGAGTTCGAGCAGCAAAAGTTTGCCTTCATAGAATGTGAGGTCAGTGATCATGTCCTACGACTGACGCTGGATCGAGCAGACAAGAAGAATGCCCTTCACCCACAGATGGTCAATGAAATTGCCTATGCGCTGAACTACGCGCATGGGGAAAAATCGATCTGGATCATTGTCATTCAAGCCAAAGGCAATGTGTTTTGTGCCGGAGCAGATCTCAAGGCGATGATGGGCTTGATTGAGGAGAATGATTCCACCGTTCCTGTCCCGGAAGGGGAGGTGTTGATTGGTGAACTTTTCAATAAAGTCGGGAAACCTACCATAGCGAAGGTCACGGGAGACGTATATGCTGGCGGATTCTTCTTCCTAGCTGGCTGCAACATAGTGATAGCCCAGGATTCGGTGAAGTTTGGCCTGCCAGAGGTGAAAAGAGGTCTATATCCCTTCCAGGTGATGGCCGCCTTACTAAAAGTAATGCCATCTCGGAAGGTAGTGGATTGGTGCATCAGAGGATACAACCTGCCCGTGCAAGAGGCGGAGCGCTTTGGCTTAGTATCGCAAGTATGTACAGCTGAAGATATAAACCAAGCCCTGGAGCAGGTGATTGAAGAATTAAAGCAAAATAGCCCCTCAGCAATCCGACTTGGGCTGCAGGCGTATGACCATATTCAGCCCTCAGCTGCTGAACACAAATACCTCTTCGATATGCTCCAACAAACCATCATGACCAAAGATGGTCAAGAAGGTTTGAAAGCTTTCCGGGAGAAACGGAAACCAAATTGGGTAGGGGAGTAGGGGGAGCGAATCAGGTGCCAGATGGCAGAACGCTTCGCTGTAAGAGGTCAGATAAGTGAAATGTGAGAAGTCAGAAATCTGTTTTCTGTCCTCTTTCTTCCGACCTCTGCAAATCTAAAAAAGCAAAGATATATAGCAGATGAAAAAACTAATCTTATCCGCCGCATTAACGGGAGCTGCCACCAACCGTTCTCATTGCCCCTACATCCCATACACGCCAGTTGAATTGGGAGAGGAGGCCAAGCGGGCGGTAGATGCAGGAGCAAGCATTGTTCATATTCATGCTAGAGAAGACAATGGCATGCCGAGCTGGCGATTGGAAGTCTTTGAGCAGATCCATGAAGAGGTACGCAAACGCTGCCCCAATGTGATCATCAATTACTCCACAGGAGCGATTGGTGTCTCGAATGAGGATCGCATGCGGCATGTTAAAGCCTTGAAACCCGATATGGCGGCCTTTAACATGGGATCCATGAACTATGCTATATACTCCAAGAAGTCAAAGCAATTCTATTGGAACGCCGTATTTGAGAACTCCTTTGATACGATGCAATACTGTGTCAATATCATGAATGAGGCAGGTACCACACCGGAGATGGAGTGTTTTGATACTGGACATATTCGCAATGCTGAACCACTTCGCCATATGGGGCTAATCCCAGATAATGCCTGCTATAGTTTGGTGATGGGGGTGTTGGGGGGAATTCCTGCTACGACTGAGAATTTAATTCATCAGATCAAGCAGGTGCCGGAAGGTGCTTTTTGGCAGGTCATTGCCATTAGCCGCAAACAATGGCAGATGGCCGCAGTTGCCTGCACGATGGGTGGCAACTTTCGAGTGGGACTGGAGGATAATTTTTATTTACCGAACGGAGAAATGGCCAAATCCAACGGAGAGTGCGTGGAGTGGGGCGCAAAATTGGCGGGCATGATGGGCCGGCAGATCGCTTCCATCGAAGAGACGCGTGAAATGTTGAATATTCCTCAAAGAGAAACTGCATAAGCATGGATATTGCCACCTTAGATCAACAGCTGCGGATTCCTTTGATTGCCAGCCCTATGTTTCTAGTGTCAGGGCCCGAACTCGTCCTGAGTTGTTGCCAGAATAACATCGTGGGTAGCTTTCCTTCGGTGAATCGGCGGACCACAGAGGAATTTGAGGAGTGGTTGGTGGAGATCAAAGTAGGTTTGAAGACCTACAATGAGGGGAGTAGCAAGACTGCTGCTCCTTACGCAGTTAACTTGGTGGTACATCGAACCAATCCAAGATGGAAAGCGGACTTAGCGGTTTGTGTGAAACACGAAGTCCCTATCATTATTACCTCCCTCGGAGCAGCTACTGAAGTAGTGGAGGCCGTGCACTCGTACGGTGGATTGGTATTCCATGATGTGACGACGCCCTATCACGCACGCAAAGCCGCCAATGCCGGTGTCGATGGTATCATCGCGGTTTGCAGTGGGGCAGGTGGACATTCGGGAGCAACCAATCCTTTTGCCTTAGTCGGGGAAATCCGAGCCTTTTTTGATAAGTCGATTATCTTGGGAGGAGCCTTGAGTTCCGGAAAGGACATTGCTGCGGCTTTACAGATGGGGGCAGATTATGCCTATATGGGCACCCGCTTCATTAATGTACAGGAGAGTATGGCGCCGCGTGCTTATCAAGATATGATCGTTGAAGCCGATTCTTCCCAGATTATATATACACCTTCAGTTACGGGCGTTCCGGCCAACTTCCTTCGTCCCAGTTTGGTGGCGGCGGGTTATGATCTAACCGCTCTAGGAGCACCTGGAAAAGTGAACTACGGAGAAAAACTAAAACCACCTAAAGAAGGGACCAAAACCTGGGTCGATACCTGGTCCGCTGGGCATGGCTGTGGAGTCATCGACGATATCCCGACCGTGACTCAACTGGTGGATCGAATGGAAGAGGAGTTTAAAACTAGCCTAGAAGAGACTATACAAAAGGCTAAAAAATATACTAATTGATGATGTTTCATCCAGAATTATTCAAAGACAAAATTGCCCTGGTTAGCGGAGGAAGGAGCGGCATTGGGTATGCCATTGCCAAGCAAATGCTGGAATTGGGCGCCAAGGTGACAATCATATCTAGGAAAGAAGGACCTTTGGAAAAGGCTGCCGAGGAACTCTCCGCTTATGGAGAATGTGATTTCAAGGCTTGTGACATCCGACAATCGGAACAAATTCAGGCGGTCCTTCAACAAATAAAGGAAAGACATGGCCGGCTAGATATTCTAGTAAATAATGCCGGTGGACAATTTCCCGCCTTAGCGGAGATGATCAATGATAAAGGCTGGAACGCAGTGATTAACAATAACCTTAATGGTACCTTCTTTATGTGCCGGGAGGCAGCGAACCATTTCTTTATTCCGCAAAAGGGGGGCGTGATTGTGAATATTATCGCTAATATCTATAGAGGTTTCCCTGGAATGGTGCACACCGGTGCGGCTCGAGCTGGGGTAGAAAACCTAACACGGACCTTGGCAGTAGAATGGAGCAGTCACAACATCCGTATCAATTGTGTAGCTCCTGGAACGATTGAATCTTCAGGCCTTGAGCAGTACCCTCCGCAAATCCAGAATATGTTTGCGGAAGCCAAAAAGGCCATTCCGTTAGGACGATTCGGGACAGTGGAAGATATTGCTCAGGCTACTTGCTTTCTGGCCAGTCCCTTAGCCTCCTATATCACTGGCACTAACTTATACGTGGACGGAGCCCAACACTTAAACTCAGATATTATGGGTTTACCAAATGTGATCAAGTCCTTTATCAACCCCTAAACTTTCAACAATAATCTCTAAAACATACCTCTTCAACTTTGGATAATCCTTCAACATGAAAAATAAAACAGTCTTCATTACCGGAGCTAGCCGTGGAATCGGGAAGGCCATCGGCCTTAGGTTAGCTAAGGAGGGTGCCAATATCGTCATCGCCGCCAAAACTGCTGAACCTCACCCAAAACTAGCAGGAACGATCTATACAGCTGCAGAAGAAATGGAAGCCGCTGGGGGGAAAGCTCTACCTGTGATCGTGGATATTCGGTCCGAAGAAATGGTCAAAGATGCCGTACAACTAGCGGTGGAAACTTTCGGCGGGATAGATGTTCTAATAAACAATGCCAGCGCCATTAGCCTTACACCGATAGAAGACACCACGATGAAGCGCTACGATCTCATGCACGAGATTAATGTGCGTGGCACCTTCATGGTGGGTAAGCATTGTATCCCGCATCTGAGGAAAGGAAACAATCCACACATCTTAACCTTGTCCCCTCCTTTGAATTTGAAACCCGAGTGGTTCGGCGCGCATGATGCAGGCTAGTAGAACGCCTGCCATTATGGGCGATGCTGCCTTTGCCATTCTCTCCAGAGATAGCCAAACTTGCACTGGTAATTTCTTCATAGATGAAGATGTATTGCGAGAGGAAGGCGTAACGGATTTTGAGCGATACGCTGTCAATCCCGAGAAAACACTTTTTAAGGACCTTTTTGTGGAATAGTACTACACTAAAAGGGAACTCAATTCATTCAATTAATGACTTAGGCAAAGCATAAAGTATAAACCATGAAAAGTTATTACTTCACTGAAGAGCATGAACTATTTCGCGAAAGTTTTCGCGCTTTCTTAGAGAAGGAAGTGCGACCTAATATTGACCAATGGGAAGAAGATCGAAGAATCCCACGAGATGTCTGGAAGAAGATGGGAGAGATGGGATTTTTAGGACTATCCTATCCAGAAGAGTATGGAGGGATGAGCCTTGACTTCTTTTATGATGTTGTTTTCAATGAGGAATTGGGCCGAATGAATTCGGGCGGTTTTGCGATCACTCAGCAGGTGACGCAGTACATGTCAGGACCTTACATTTTGAAATATGGTTCTGAAGAATTGAAGAAGAAATACCTTCCGGGTATTATCAGTGGAGATCTTATTTGTTCCATTGGGATTACCGAGCCTGGAGCAGGTTCAGATGCCGCCAATATACAAACCCGAGCAGTTAAGGAGGGAGACCATTATATTGTAAACGGCTCTAAAACCTTCATCACTAATGCGGTTTACGGTGATTTCATTGTTACGGTCGTAAAGACTAACCCAGAAGCCGGGACAGCAGGGGTGAGTTTATTGGTGATCGACCGCCAAGCGGAGGGGGTTTCTGCCAGAAAACTAAAGAAACTGGGCTGGCATGCTTCTGACACTGCGGAATTGAGTTTTGATAATGTAAAAGTTCCAGTAGAGAACCTAGTAGGTGAAGAGGGTAGGGGCTTTTACTACTTAATGAATGGGTTGCAATTGGAGCGACTAGTAGCAGTTCCTGCCTGTGTAACGGGTATGGAATGGGCTTTGGAAACAACCATGCAGTACATGTCAGAACGGGAGGCATTCGGACGTCCCATCAGTAAGTTCCAAGTGCTACGGCATCGCATCGCTCAGATGGCTAGTGAGGTGGAAGGACTGAAGGCTTTCTCCTATCATTGTTGCCGCTTGTATGCAGATAATGTTTATGATGTAAAACTCTGTTCAATGGCCAAGCTACTGGCAACGGAGATGGCAGAAAAAATCTCTACGCAGTGTTTGCAAATGTTCGGTGGTTACGGCTTTATGGAGGAGTACCCCTTAGCCAGAATGTATCGCGATGTGCGCGTAGGTACCATCGGAGGAGGTTCCTCAGAGATCATGCGCGAAATCATAGCCAAGATTGTGATTGACGATGTCGGATATCAGAAGGCTGAACGGAATGGAGTCAAAGCAGCTGCGCAAATGGACCAAGGGAAATTCTTGGAGCAGATGCAAATAAAAGCGGCCAGCGCTTCTCCCATAGGTCACTCCCTTAAATTTGATTTTGGCGATCAAAAGGTCTTGATTGACGGTACGCTGCATACCAATGTGGTTTCCTTCGATGATAAGCCTGCGGATTGCACCATTACCGTCTCTAAGGAAGATTTTATGGCTTTGACATCAGGACAACTCAATCCAATGTCTGCAGTAATGAGTGGAAAGGTCAAGATCGACGGAGACATGAGCGTGGCGATGAAATTGCAGACGCTTTTTGCCTAGTGGTCGAGAAAATTGTAACAACTAGCTGATAATATCGTCCTTGCCGAAAAAGAGTAGAGTATGTTTAAACTTCCATCAATCGGCTACGAGCGGCAAATTTTTTCCTGTACTTCGTTAAAAAGCCTCGCCTTACCTTCCAGGTATGCCTACGTTTTTTGCCTCGTTCAGAATCAAATTTGCTCGCCCTCGCACAATCATGAAAATTTAAACATACTCTTTACGATGAAGCAAATTGTTACAATGCTAGGCCTTGGTATCTTCTTGATCTATGCTGGTAATTTATCAGGGCAAACGATTGACACTTTAATTCGGGTAGGCGCACATCAGCTGCACTTCCAAATCATGCCAGGGAAAGGAACGCCGATTCTCTTCGAGGCAGGAAACGGCGATGATGGAGCGGTTTGGAAAGACTTGTTAGAGCCAATCCACACTAAGACGGGAGCAACTCTAATTACTTATGATCGGGCTGGCTTAGGTAGAAGTGGGATTGACACCTCTGCCATCGGCTTTACGCTTGAAGTGGAGCAGCTGGAAAGTGCTCTAAAACGACTGGGGATTGAAGGCGAATTATTCGTGGTTAATCATTCTTTTGGAGCCTTTTATACTACCTTATTGGCTTATCGACAGAAGTTCGATATCCAAGGAATGGTCTTTATAGATCCGGCTTTACCCTGCTACTTCACGCCGACCTGGTCCAAATCTTATCAGGAAGGTCTCTCGGAAGAGAATTGGGCCATGATTAAGGAGCATCGGGCCGGTTTATACTATGTGCTAAAGGATTTGGACGGGATCGCTGGATATATGCTACAACGACCGCTTCCGAAGGATATCCGGGCTACTTTGATCGCAGCAGAAGAGATAGTCCCGATGGTTAAAGCTGAGGAATTACAGACTTGGAAGGATTGTCTGAAGTCCTTTGGGAAAGCTCCCAGACATAGGTATGTACTAGCAAAGGGTGCAGGACATAAGGTATGGAAAAAGAACCCCGAAATCGTAATCAAGGAAATTGCACGATTGTATAGAAAACTGAACGGAAAGAATAAGTAGATACACACAGCATTCAATCACTAGCAAGTTTTAACGGCATGTACTATTTCACAGAAGAGCACCAGTTATTCCGAGAAAGTTTACGAGCTTTTTTAGAGAAAGAAGTCCGTCCGAATATTGATCAGTGGGAGGAAGATCGAGAACTCCCCCGAAGTATTTATAAAAAGTTCGGGGAGATGGGATATTTCGGGCTCATGCAACCCGAAAAGTATGGGGGAATGGATTTAGATTTTTGGTACACGGTGATCTTTAATGAGGAGGTTGCGCGCATGAATTCCGGAGGCTTTGGCGCTTCGATTGGAGCCCACCCCTATCTCGCCTTAACGCATATCAATGCGGAAGGTAACGAGCAGCAAAAGCAAGATTATTTGGTGCCGGGGATCCGTGGGGAGCGAATCGGCTGCTTGGCCATCACGGAGCCCTTTGGAGGTTCCGATGTGCAGGCCATTCGCACCACTGCCATCAAGGAGGGCGATCACTATCGTATCAATGGCTCGAAAACCTTCATTACGAATGGGGTGAATAGCGATTATATCGTTGCTGCGGTGAAGACGGACCCTGATGCGAAGGCCAAGGGAATCAGTATGATGATCATTGATCGAGATACGCCTGGCGTTTCGGCCACTAAACTGCGGAAGCTCGGCTGGCACGCCTCAGACACGGGCGAAATAGCTTTTGATGACGTAATGGTCCCGGCGGGGAATCTACTGGGATATGAAGGGGCTGGATTTTTCTACATCATGCAGCACTTCGTATTGGAACGCTTAACCATGGCCATTGGAGGGGTAGCGTCGGCGGAGTATGCGCTAGAGGTAGCGCTAAAGTATATGTCTGAGCGAGAGGCTTTCGGTCGCAAGATCAATAAGTTTCAGGTACTACGGCATCGGGTGGCACAAATGTCAGCTGAAATCGAGATGAACAAGCATTTCTGCTATGGCTTGTCCCAGCGTTTTGAGGCTGGAGACTATTTGGTAAAAGAAGCCTCCATGGCTAAGTTGTTGGGTACACAGCTGGCGGATAAGGTGATCAATCAATGCTTGCAGATGTTTGGAGGGTATGGCTTTATGGAAGAGTATCCACTGGCCAGAATGTACCGGGATACCCGATTGGGACAAATCGGTGGCGGAACCTCCGAAATCCTTTGCGAGATCATCTCTAAGATCCATATAGACGGACAGGGCTACGCACCGAAGACATAGCTATTAGGCTTTTGAGCGAACAAGTTTGAATGGGAACGGATAAAACCATAAATTGGAAAACCTTTTTCCAATTAGATTACCCGTACCAAAAATTCAAACATGAAAAGCCTTACCCAAGGAATCACTTTGTTCTGCTGTATTTTACTCTCTTCCAATCTGCTCCAAGCCCAAATACAAAAAGGCGAACTCAAGAAAGCCAAAATCGTCTCCTCTGAAATTTCAGCCGATCAAAAACACCATTATACGGTAACCTTAGGTGCCAATCAATTCGCCTTCTTCAAGTTGCTGCAACAAGGGGTGGATATTCGAGTTTCTACCTATGATCCAAGCGGGAAAAAGCTAGAGGATTTTGATAGCCCGAATGGTAGAACGGGACCAGAATTGTTTTCCATTACTTCAAGCAATAAAGGCAAGTACAAGATTGAAGTCCTGCCCTTTGATGAAAAGGAACCAGCGGGTACTTACGAATTATCCATTCAGTCGATCAGACCTAAGGCCAACACACCCAATGAAATGGTAGATGAATTATTCACGCCATGGGACAGCGATGATACGCCTGGTGCCGCTGTAGCGGTAGTCAGAGACGGTAAGATTATCTACAAGAAAGGGTATGGGATGGCCAATCTCGAATATGACATCCCCAATACTCCATCTACCGTATTCCACATCGCATCTGTCTCAAAGCAATTCACCGCCTTTTCGATCCTATTGTTGGAAAAAGACGGGAAGCTCGGTTTGGATGACGATATTCGGAAGTATATCCCAGAGGTGCCGGATTTTGGAAAGACCATTACGCTAAGACATCTAGCAACACACACCAGCGGAATGCGAGATCAATGGAATCTATTATCCATGGCTGGCTGGCGAATGGATGATGTTATAACGAAGGAGCACGTGCTCAAACTAGTCGCTAAGCAAAAAGAATTGAATTTTAATCCTGGGGATGAATACCTCTATTGTAATACCGGCTTCACTTTGCTGGCAGAAGTGGTGGCTCGCGTATCTGATCAGTCCTTTGCCGAATTTACAAAAGCCAGAATTTTTGAGCCTTTGCAGATGAATAGCACCCTTTTCTATGATGATCATGAAAAGATCGTTAAGAATCGGGCCTATTCCTACTATGATGGCAACGACGGCTTCAAGAAAAGTGTGCTGAGCTATGCTAACGTAGGGGCAACTAGCCTTTTCACTACTGTAGAAGATTTAAGTCTATGGTCGCTGAATTTTGCCAAGCCTAAGGTAGGAGATCAAGCTATTATTGAAAAACTGAACACGTTGGCCGTACTCAACAACGGTAAGACATTCGGTGGAGCGCTGGGGCAATTTGTGGGTAAGTATAAGGGCTTAAATGAAATACAACATGGAGGAGCTGACGCTGGTTATCGTACCTATCTAACGCGCTTCCCAGATGAGAATTTTTCCGTCGTGGTTTTCAGTAATTCTGCTCAGTTCAATTCCGGAGGGATGGCGCACAAAGTAGTAGATATCTATCTGAAAGATAAGCTCAAAGACGCGCCAAAGAAGAAGGAGGAATCGAAGGAAGAAACACCTACTAAGAAGGTCGAAATCGCTCCTAAGACGATGGCTACCTATGTGGGTAAATACGAATTGCAGCCGGGCTTTGTGATTACGATTAAAGAAACAGAAGGAGGCCTGGAAGCACAAGCTACTGGACAGCCAACAGTGAAGTTAGAAGCCATGTCCTTGACCAAATTCCAAGTCGTAGGCGTGCCAGCAACGCTTGAATTTGTCCCTAATGATGGAGAGGCGGTGCAAGTGGTGCAACTCGCTCAAGGCGGGCAGACGATGGATGCCAAGCGTATTAAAGACTTTGATGAAAAAGCAGTGAAACTCTCTGAATTTACCGGAGAGTTCTACAGCGAGGAGTTAGCCACCTCTTACCACTTCCAGGTAGAAGAGGACAAACTGATAGCGAAACATAGCCGTTTAAGTGATATTACCCTGAATCCGTCTAAAAAAGATGTTTTTTCAGGCAATGCCTGGTACTTTGGACAAATAACCTTCGTCCGAGACACGGAGGGACAGATAACGGGCTGTAAAGTGTCTAATGGTCGAGTCCGAAATTTACACTTTGATAAGGTAGATTAATATAGTATAAACACTAATTATTATATCATTCGGAAGAACGATTTCCGTATTTCTGGATATGACCTCCTCTGAGATAAGGTCAAGCATAGGTTTCGGAGGAGGAGATATGATTTAGGTGCATTCCAAAATAATTCGAAAAATCATATACTCTTTCGAGGCAAAGCGCTCCTAATCAATTATGTACGACGAAAACAAACCCGCAGACTTTAGGCGTTACGAACAAATGCCTATTTACCAAAAAGCGATGGATATTGTCCAAATCGTGGATTCCATCTGTGCCCTTATCCCAGACGATGATTCTGTACTCACAGATATCAAAGGGTTCATGATGGCCGACTCCTATGTGATTCCTGCCAAGATTGCCGGGGCGGAGGGGGGAGACCTCTACGATATCCGCATGGAAAATGCCACTTTGATTCGGAAAGCAGCCCGAGAGTTAATTGTCCAGACCAATGGCTTAGCAATCCACGGCTTTGAAGAGCCAGAATACTTCAAGCTCCTACGACAAGAAATCGAGGAATTTCGTGTACTCTTCCTAGACTGGGTCAGAACCTTTGATCCCTTGAATTTCATTTTTGATAGATGGGGCCTTTTCAACCCGCCTGGGACGGATGTAGAAAAAGATCAGGCGGAGGACTGAGGCCCTCCTCCTGGCTCCCCGGGAGATTCTCCTCTAGCTCAATTCCACTGCCAAACGAAGCCGACGAAAAAAGATCTGAGCTGGTAGTAATCAAAAGCATAGCTACTATAGTCCGCTTCGTAGAGCAAATCTCTTTCATTCCTTAGATTAAAAATATTAGCCACGGATGCGAAAGCAACGAGTGAGTAGCGCTCAAATTGAAAGTATCGACTGATATTTAGATCAAACCGATTGTAAGTGTCGAAGCGGGTGCTATTCAATTGAGTGCTGAATAGCGGTTTGTATCCTCCCAATTCCTCTACGAATACACTCCCTTCTATTGGCGTATAGGGATTGCCTGGCTGACTGAGATAAGTAAAAGCTGCGGTAAAAAGCTTCGGATGCTGGTACTGTAGACTTCCTTTGAAGAAGTAGTTGAAATCTCGTGGCCCAGTATACCGCCTTCCATCCACTCGCATCCGTTGCCGGATATAGGCATTAGCCAAAGTCCATTGCCAGTGCTCACCCATTTGTTGCTGATAAGAGGCTTCTACACCGATGGTACTCAATTGATCCATGGAAAAAAATCCATTGTTGCCTACTTCCCCTTGTTCCCCCTTGGCGTAGATCGCAGCTTGCCAATTAGAGGTCTCCTGTTGGGAACTGTATTCTACTGCTAGCTGCTGAGCCTTGAGTAGCTGATAGCTAGGTATGAAGAAACTTGGAGTACTAAAGCTATGATACTGACCAGCACTAAAGAGCACCTGATCTTGGTCTCGCCATTGATATCTAGAGGCAGCTTGATAGCTAAAATATGGGTAGGCGATTTCATCCAGCGCTAGCGGAATTCGAATTCCGACAGAAAGCGTCCAATCTTTATTGGCTTCCCAACTGGCAAAAGCATAACTTTCTACTTGCTGCAGCTTCATATTCCGGGCTTGAAAATAGCTGGGAGCTTCGGGATCGATAGCAAAGAAGAAAAGTGGAATACTATCTCGAGTCTGTTGATTTTGATGGTCAAAAGAAAGACCAACTTGCCAAACCAGGTTCCGCCAAGCCAGATGCTTATAGTTCAGACCTAAGTAGGAATGCTCCGCTTCTGTACGCGTGCGAAGATTGGCTTGTGTGAATCGACTGGTAGAAGTATTGTACCCCATGTTTATACTTAAGATTCCATTTAATGAATTGTAAATAAGATTATTAACGGTAAAATAACGTTGTTTTTGTGCAGAAGCTAGTGCTTCAAAGCTCAAACTGGCCGCCAAAAAATCATAACCTTCATCAATGGCATAATGGAGTGAATTGAAGGTCCACCCTTGGTTCAGCTTCCATCTGAAGTTGATCCCCACATCTTTTGTACTAAAACCTTTCAGTCTTGGGGTATTGGCCCGGTTCAAGCCGATGAAGGCGTCAGAAAACTGCCAATTGCTGTAAGCCTGCACAAAGCTAGAATCTTGCTTAAGTCGCTTGGATAGGAAGAGTCCTGCACCAGTTAGATGAGTGGAAAGTTGAAACTGGTCTTCTCCTAAGGATTGATTGGTCTGAATATCCACTAGGCCCGCACTGCTATTGCCATAGATGAGTGGTGGATTACTGGCATAGACCTGCATTTCCTCAATAATTTCGGGATTGAAGATGCTGAAGAAGCCTTGATTATTCAGCTGACTGGATCGCACGGGGTTATAGATCGGTACACCGTTTAAGATCACTCTGCTTCGATCAGCGCTACTGCCTCGTAAAGAGGGGTTAGCGGATTCGTCGGTGGTGGTTGAGGCCGGCAGGATCGTGATGGCCTTCAGCGGGTCCCCTTGGGCTACGGGATTCAGGTAAACGTCCATTTTGTCCAGTTTCTGGACAGAAAACTGACTAGAAATAGGATCTGAACCCTTGATTGTAATCATAGCCAAGGATTGGGCGGCTCTTTGTAGTTTGACGATCAACGCTTGCTTTGGATCCTGGGCTTGAAGCAGTATAGCCTGGCTATCAAATCCAATGTAAGACACCACTATCGTGTCTACTTGACTATCTAGCTGAAGTTCAAATCGTCCATCAAAATCGGTAATGGTCCCTTTTTCAGGCGCATTTTTAGGGTAGACGTTGGCAGCAAA
>ENA-UENV01000317-UENV01000317.1-marine-metagenome-genome-assembly--contig:-NODE-317-length-14024-cov-2.963191_pt1 | contig 14024 bp, 10 predicted proteins | sample MGYA00237878_ERZ529328 | MGnify/ENA primary metagenome ERZ529328 (study PRJEB26372, sample SAMN05368348) | marine metagenome | biome: cultured habitat; feature: ocean water; material: water; isolation... | reverse complement strand
TGTAGGGCCGCAGGGTAATAATGTCCGTGTTCTCCCGTGACCCGGGCTTCATGAGTGTAGATCTCCGCCAACTTTAAGCGTGGCTTGACCTTCTCGGGATGCTTTACTAATTCATCTCGATAGCGTACGTAATTGCGCTGTACTTGCTCCCATTCTTTTTCATAGCGGAGATCAGCTGGCCGATCCAATAAACTGGGAACAGCCGAAAGTAGGTCAGCGAGGGCTTCCGTTTTTTCTTGAGGTTGACAGGCTATAAGGAGTAAGGCTAGTGCCATTAGGGTGAATCTATAGAAATACATGGTGTTAATTTTTTAGTGGAAGAGGCTGGTTAATAGCTTTATCAATAGAAACCAGCTCGACGGATAGTGGATGGAAATGGAGGTAGAAAGACAAGGGTAGAGAAAACCTCCCCTGTCCTTCAAGCCCCCGTTCAGTAACTACAACTATTTCGACTTTACTAATTTCTGTATCTGTAGGATCTCTCCTCGTTCATTCATAATTCTCGCGAAGTAAAGGCCAGCGGGATGAGCTCCAGCATTCCATTCTACCTCATACGTGCCTGATTCCTGGAATCCGTTCACCAATTGAGTAAGGCGTTGACCTTGCATGTTGTACACCTCAATACTGACGGCGCCATCTTGCTCCATCTGATAACGAAGTGTAGTGTTATCTCTAAATGGATTGGGGTAGTTAGCCATGCGGACTTGCATGGGTGCTTCCGTTCTTGGAATAACCGTAGTACCAGGTTGTATCATGTTATCCGTTACTGGACTAACGATCTGACCGCTACAGATGCCATCGCCTGCCCAAGGTTGGGCCAAGTAAGGGAATCTTCTTTCGAAAGGCTTGTCATTAGCTTCTACACCGGTAGTATAGGTCAGAACATCTAGTAAATCTTGTGTAACTGGATTTGCATCACCAGCCGTATAATCATCATACCACAAGCCAATAGCCGCCAGTACTGCTCCGGAAACAGCTTGCAATTCAATACGCGTCACATCGTCTTCCAAACGTCTTCCGTTGGGGAATCCATCCATGTTCGGAATCCACTCCAAGTCTGCACTTGAATTGTAACGAGAGTCAGTTAACCCTAACACAGCGGCTTGAATCAATCCTAAAGAACTAAAGTCTGGATGGTTTCGGCGCGTAGCAGGCACCGCCATATTTAAACGTAGCATATCCCCACCATTGGGTAGGAAATTATTGATAAATGGCTTACCTGCTGCCAGCGGATTCCCGGCTTTGCCTGTTGCTAGTTGGTAGGGAGGGAAATTAGGGACCCCCGTATGAAAAGTTGGCCATAGATCCACAGACCGAGGCAGGCCCGGACCTGGAAGCAACAAGGTTCCAAAGATGGCATCATCCAAGGCTGTCCCGGCGACTGCATCCGAGCCTTTCAACCCAAACAAACCGTCGTTCCCATTGCCGAAATCAAAGGCTTGCAGCGAATTTCTCTGGATACGTAATGGTCCAAAGGCAGGAACCGCTCCTCCAAACAAATCATCATCCATGTACAAAGCCAATTCTGGATTATAGAAGTATTTGTCCAACAGGGTATCTGCCAATTCATCGTAAGGCGTGATAGCATTCCAGTAATCCTTCATTCCAATAGGAATTACCGCTTCATTAGTCAAAGGCATACCCAAACGAGACACTTGCACCCAATCTCCACTGTATTCCTCTCCACCTGGTCTCAATGTGCGGATGGCTGGGCGACTGGCTGAAGCCCAAACGCCAATCACATAGTCTGGATCCAGGATGTTGTCTGGGCGTACCCAACGTCTACCTGGGCCTTGGCGTTCCGATCGCTTGAGTAGGTAGGGAATTGGGATTTCCATTACAATTGCACTGGTATTCATACAGGCGATTCCGTCTCTTGGCGCAGCATTCTGACGTGGAGCATCTCCAAGGTCAAAGATCCCTCCCAAGTCCACAAAAAATGGATCGTCAACTGGTCCAGCAAAGACTTGTTCTCCAGTGTGTGTTCGGCGAATTGCTTTCTTCATTAGTCTGCTGTAGGTAGTGTTTAAGCCTACCGGAGATTCGATGGACCGATCCCCAATATAGTTGGAGGTACTGGGCCATCTCCTAGAATCTTAAGCCAACTTCTACCATTATCGATACTCTTTTCTACATCGTATCTCATTCTCAAATTCTGCTTCCCCAAACGGATATTGAAGAAAGTGGAAGGGTCTTCATTCTCCTGATGGAAAGTAAAACGGTAAATGATCTCATCTCCCACAATTGAAGCATCATTATCGACGTGGATTTCATAGCGGATATTTTCTCCAAAATTGTAGTAGTTCGGACCACCATGTGGTAGTTGAAGGGGCACATAGGTGGCTACAATGACAATACTGTTCTTATTATTGGGGTTTCGAAAGGCATACAAATCTACATTGTCAGCCAGGGGGTCATCCGCGATCAAGGGGGCTTCTCGGTGACTAGAAGCCATCAAAGAAGTACCGCAGATCAAGCCGATAAGCCCTAGGAGAAGTACTCTTTTAAAGAAATGGGTTATCATGATTTTCCAATATTACTACCCTCTCCCAATAAACCAGGCATGGCGCTGCCCGTACTAGTCGTTGTTAGTGCTATGACTAGCCTACTAGGAGAAGGGGGTTTACAAAAGTTTATTTAGAAGATTGGCGAGGGTTAATTTCCAGTTTCAGTACCACTCCAAGGAGTAGCTACATATGGGAAAGAGGATTTAAAAGCTTTGTCATTCTGCTCCACGCCTGTTGTGTAGGTCAAAACATCAATTAGATCCTGAGTAACGGGATTTGCATCGCCGGCCGTATAGTCATCATACCAAAGACCAACTGCAGCCAATACTGCTCCGGACACCGCCTGCAATTCAATACGAGTAACATCATCTTCCAAGCGACGACCATTGGGAAAGCCATCCATATTTGGAATGAACTCGAGATCCGTAGTCGTATTAAAGCGAGGGTCCGTCAATCCTAGGACAGCTGCTTGGATTAATCCTAAGCTACTAAAATCGCCATTATTTCGATCGGTCACTGGAACGGCCATATTTAAGCGTAGCATATCTCCTCCATTTGGTAAGAAATTGTGGATAAATGGTTTGCCTGCCGCAAGAGGATTACCTTCTTTTCCTGTAGCCAACTGATAAGGAATGGCATTCGGCGCCCCGGTATGAAAAATAGGCCAGAGATCAACGGACCGTGGCTTACCGGGCCCAGGTAACAAAAGTGTACCAAAAACGGCATCATCCAAAGCAGTACCCGCTACCGCATCCGAACCTTTGAGTGGAAATAGGCCATCATTGCCATTACCGAAATCAAAAGCCTGTAAGGAATTACGCTGGATGCGAAGTGCACTAAAAGCAGGAACAGCACCTCCAAATAGATCGTCATCCATATACAATCCCAATTCCGGATTGTAGAAGAACTTATCCAAAAGATCATCTGTAATTTCATCGTAGGGCGTGATGGAGTTCCAATAGTCTTTCATGCCAATTGGAATCACAGCTTCATTGGTCAAAGGCATTCCCAGACGAGACACCTGTACCCAATCTCCCTCTTCAACAGGTGCACTTCCATCGACTTGCAAAGTCCGCATTGTTCTTCTGCTAGCAGATGCCCAAACTCCAATCACATAATCTGGATCTAGGATAGTTGAGGGACTTGCCGAAGCTCCTTCTTTCAAAAGGGTGCTGATAGGAACCTGAATAGCTATTGTATGTACATTAAGTTGTCCTACACCATCTCTCGCTGGCTCACCTTGGCGAGGCGAATCACCTAAGTCAAAAATACCTCCAAGATCAACAAAGAAAGGATCATCAGCAGGTCCACAGTATACTTTTTCTCCCGTGCTGGTGGAGGTAATGGCACCCGTGATTAAACTCTCATAGGTTGTACCTAAGCCAACTCCACTTTCAATTGAACGAGGACCAATATTAGTGGGTGGCACCATCCCATCTTGCACAAGGGTCTGGAAACTAGCTCCTCCATCCACGCTACGCTCCATAGTGTAGGTGGTTCTAATGTTGATCTTCCCCAAACGAATGTTAAAAAATGTAGTCGGATCTTCATTGTTACGAGTAAAGGTAAATCGGTAGATAATCTCATCTCCTGGACGTGTAGCATCATTATCAATATGTACTTCGTAGCGAATATTTTCTCCAAATGTGTAGTAGTTAGGGCCACCATGTGGTAACTCTGCAGGAATGTAATTGGCAATAATCGTTACTGTATTAGGATCATCAGGGCTCCGGAAAGCATAGACATCCGTGTTATCTGCCAGTGGATCATTAGCGATCAAAGGTGCTTCCCTATGGCTAGAGGCAAAACTCCCAATAGAACTACCTAGAAGAAGGGCCGCGATAACTAACCTAAGGGTTCTTTTTGCAATCATGTTATTCAATTTTGCGGTTTTCAATAAAACAATGAATTTGGGCATAGGAGCATAGGGTCGGTAGTCGCGCGCTTACCGCTCGTATTACTTTTCTGCCTTATACTTTTCGCTTGTTTTAGGTAGATACGGGGCCAGTTTTCATTTCGGTTTTCTAAAAGCTGATTTTTTTTGTTTTTTCTCAAATTCTTCAGCAAACATAGGGTCTTACAGAGGGTTTAGGGGTACAAAAGGAAGGAAAGTACAAAGAAGCGTAATAAGCATATATCGAGGAGTTCGATAAGTACAAGGAGAGAAAGAGCAATCGACGAGAAGTAGATCCACCATGGGATACAGAAAATGATCGTTCCCCCAATCAAAGTGAACTGGCCAACTATAAAAAGCTAGACAATTCTCCTAGCTCTGGTTACTGATGACCTGCATATCTGCCAAAGTAGGTTCAATACTTCCACCTTCGGGTTCCAAGGTAATAGCAAAGGCCTGTGCATTGGCAATGTAGGGCACCTCTATCAAGGATTGACCATCCGTTGGCAGGTCAAAAACACCCATATCTGTAGGTTGTTGACCATCGATCAAGGCCCAAAGCTGATATTGCTTCCCACTGATGGGAGCAGGCAGTTGGAAAGGATCTAAGTAAGATTTTTGAGACAGGGGGTTGAAATATACAGCAGCCTGCAGATCAGGATTAGCTTCTGTCCCGGCCAGCAGTATGGTTGAATTACCATCTGTTCGGAAAATAGCCATTGGTCGATCCGGGTCAAGCTGGTCTTGATTCACTGTTTCGCATTGTTGTAAAGCAACATTCAATGCTTCATTTTCCACTTGTAGGCTTCTTTGCTGCTGTTGGGCATTGAAGAAAGCAATAGCCAAGATCACACCTAATGCGCCCAACAAAACGCCTAACCATACCGGCAGGCCTTTAGCTTTACCATCATCTTTATCAGTTGGAGAGGTAGGGCTTTGTATCTCTGATTTAATTTTATCAAAGGTTGAGGGCTTGGGCGCAGTCTGGTTTTTCATGGAATAAGCCTCCAAAGTTTGCTCTATAGCCGTCAATTCTTTTTTCACCTCTGGATATTCCGCGGCCATTTTTTCTACCTCCCGCATTTCTCTCGGAGATAATTGGCCGATCACATAGAGTTCCAGTACGCCTGACGATATGTATGATTGTATATCCACTTCGATTCTACCTTTTTACATTAAGACAATAAATACCCCATCAGCATCAACATCTGCTCAGGCGTCAAAATTTCGCGCAAAACGGAAATCGCCTTGCGGAGCCGAGTTTTTACGGTGCCTAGTGGAATACCTAAAGCCTCAGCAGTCTCCTTCTGGGTATACTGCCTAAAATAGAGGTACTCTATGAGTTCTTGGTGTTCTGGATCGATCTGGGACAAGACTTTCTGCAAACCCACATCAGGAATCTTATTAAATGCTTTAGCTTTTAGCTGTGCATCTACATTTACGAGGGTATCAATGGATTCAGTTTCTTTATTTCGTTGAAAAGAGACCAATCTCGCGGTGTCGATTGCTGTATTTCGTGCGATTTGCGACATCCAGGTAAATAATCGGCTTCTTTTTTCATCATATTGGCCAATCTTCTTCCAGATTTTCACAAACACATCCTGCAAAATCTCCTCGGCCGCTTCAGGGTCGGGAATTATCTTCGTGATATGATGAAGAAGTGCTCCTGCGTATTTCTGATAGAGTACTTGCAGTGCTGCTTCGTCTCCACCCTTCATCTGTTGGATCAGCTTGATATTGTCCAATTCACTTTGGTCAAGCACTGGGTTCATATTAAGGTAAGTGTGTTTTTAAGGATTACAGGGCGTACAAATATAAGGGTCTTTTGGAACTATTGGCGGAATTAAAAGATTGTACTATTTTTGCCCTGCGAATGAAAAAGATAAAATTTATGGACCAGTCCTTTCTACAATTCATGTAGCTTTTTTACCATTCTGATTTCTTCTTGAAACTATTTCAAGCCTACTTTTCGTCCATAAATAATCAAAAATAACATGATAGATAAACTCGAAGCCATACAAGATCGCTATTACTATTTGGAAGAACAACTGTCTGATCCGGAGGTAATATCTGACATGAAGCGATATAAAAAGATAGGAAAAGAGTATAAAGATCTTAAGCCCATCATCGACGCTTTCACCAATTACAAAGATATCCTAGGCAATATTGAGACCGCTCAGGAAATGTTAAAGGAAAACGATGCTGAGATGAAGGAGATGGCTCAAATGGAACTAGATGAGCTAGTACCCCAAAGAGAAAGCTTAGAAGAGGAGATCAAGCAACTCCTGATTCCCAAAGACCCAGAAGATGAGCGAGATGTAATCTTTGAAATCAGATCTGGAGCCGGTGGGGATGAAGCCAGTATTTTTGCGGGAGACCTCTATCGAATGTACACTCGATTCTTTGAATCTCAGGGCTGGAAAACCGAATTAATTTCTGCAAATGAAGGCTCAGCGGGTGGGTATAGCAAACTTGTAATGGAGGTTAATGGTGAAGATGTCTACGGTCGCTTAAAATTTGAATCTGGCGCCCACCGCGTACAGCGAGTACCCAAAACTGAATCCCAAGGACGTGTCCACACTTCAGCCGCTACTGTTGCAGTAGTCCCGAAACTAGAGATTGAAGACGTAGATATCAATAAGGCCGACCTAAAGGTTGACACCTACCGTTCTAGTGGTGCGGGGGGGCAGCACGTAAACAAGACAGAATCCGCCGTTAGGATTACACACCTCCCTACCGGAGTAGTTTCCGAAAGTCAAGATAGTCGTAGTCAGATCAAAAACCGTGAAATTGCATTGCAACGTCTTTATGTGAAGATCGCAGAAATGCAAAAGAAACAACATGAGTCTGAACAAGCCGCCAAACGAAAGTCATTGGTGGGATCAGGCGATCGATCTGACAAAATTCGCACGTACAACTACCCTCAAAACCGCATGACGGATCACCGGATCAACTTGACTATGTACAACTTAGATCAGATCATGGAAGGTAATATAGCAGATATTATCGAAGGTTTACAAATGGCTGAGAATGCCGAAAAACTCAAGGGCGAAGACGCTGCAGGCTAACATAACACATAGATTAATATATTTAACCAGTTCATTTCTAAAGGCCTTACTATCAATTCATCCACTACTATAAAGTAGTATCTTCTATTGATTTTTTGCTGTTTTGCGGTAATTTTTGCATATTTGTAAAGCTCAGGTAAAAGAGCTCTACGAGAATGGCAGTATTCGGCTATTTTAATATCCTTTTTACAGTTTTCTCGTATAACCAACAAGTCTCCCGAGTTCATTAGTCTAATGAATCCTCATCTCGTCTGTAAGCACGACCTACGACACTTAGTGTTGCGAAGACGATCATAGTCACGTGATATCCCCCCTAATACATGTGATCGATAGTTAAGAATTGTGCAGACAGAATTTTAGCAAGAATAGCTATCTACCAGAAACCACTTTTTCGTCATCAGTTATGAAATGCCATAGCATTACCTGACTGGGTTTTGCTATTGACATATATCTCTTTGGCCGTATTTTTTTTATTGCCAAAGTTGCAATAATCGATATTCTTTAACCAAAAGGTCATACTGTGTATAAAACACCTAAACTAAAGCTTTGGCTGATTGTCGTTCTGTTCTCTTCTGCGACCCAATTGCTTAGTCAGGACATTCATTTTTCGCAATTTGCCAATACCCCATTAAATCTTAACCCAGCCCTCACAGGTGCCTTTGACGGTGAATACCGCTTTAATAGCAGTTTCCGTCGTCAATGGAATCCTACGGTTAATTACAGAAACTTTACCCTTTCCGGAGAAAAGAACTTCTGTACAGTTAAGTGTGATTCTAGTAACTGTTGGCGTCCAGAAGGCTTTGCCCTAGGGGCAGTTTTCAATTATGATATTGCGGGAGACTCTAGGCTTAGCCTAACGCAGCTGCAAATCGCTGGTTCCTACAACGCCTATCTTGGCTCTGGCTTTTCCTGGGCTGGTGCTCTGATGCTGGGCGGTGCGCAGCGAGCTTTCTCTCGTGATGAGTTGTTTTTGGAAAATGTCAACGACCCAGCCAATAGCAAATCTACCACAGGTAGACAAGCTCGTTCCCTATTCGATATATCCTTGGGTACGAATTTTCACTATCAAGGCTGTAATCGGCGCAACAGCATAGATTTTGGAATAGCCGCTTACCATCTTAATCAACCCAATACCAGTTTCTTCGATGTAGCTGATATTAATCTTCCGATCCGGTACACCATTTCTGGCCTTGCCGCCATCCAAGTTTTCAATAAACTAGACCTGCTGATCAATGGCTTGGTGCAATTCCAAGGCCCTTATCAAGAAGTTGTCTTGATGGGTGGAGCCAGAATCCTACCTTTCACCACAGGACCTGGCAGCTTCATGCTGGACATAAACGTAGGCGGTCGAGGAGATGATGCCATCATCGGGATGATACAGGTGCATTATAACATGTGGAATCTTGGATTCAGTTATGACATAACCACTGCCAGATCCCGGGACTTGCTGGGTATTGATGGCGGCTTTGAATTATCTGTCGGGCACATCGTTAACCGTCCGAATCCCGCTAGAGTCTGTAAAGTACAGTTCTAGCCCTACCTAAATAATGATCTATAGTTATTTCATCTACTCTTAAATCCCTAAACAATGAAAAAGCTACTTTTACTAGCTTTCCAATTAGGATTTCTACTCCCCTACCTCGGTGGCCAGTCGATCGCTACCTACAAAAAAAGTGCCGAGGAAGCATTTGCCGCTAAAGATTACCAGCGCTAATCTGGACCTCCTTAAGATAGCCATGATGGCTTCTGTAGAGGTATGCGAATTTGATCAGGCAGAACAATATATGCGTACTATAAGCGAGATTGCCCCAGAGGACAATGACCCTTTATTGATTTTTTATCGCGCTAAAAACCAGCATCGCCAGGGCAACTACGAAGAAGCTATTCAAGCCTACAATGATTTTATTGGAGCCTCCGGCAGCAATAATGCTGAACTAGTTACCCTTGCGAAAAAAAAGGCAGCAGAATGTAATGAACTGCTAGAGAGTCCGCTTCTCATTAGCAATACCTCTATTAGCAACCCCAGAATGCTACAAGATTTAAGCACGCCCGGGCAGTCTGATTTTGCCATGCCTATCTTCAATGACAATATCATCGTTGGGAAACTCACCCCGCCAGAACAATGCGAGTGTGAGAAGCCCTGCTCAGATAAAATCTCTCTCTACCAAAGAGACAATTCAGGTACCGCCGACAAACTGGCGCTTCCTAAGAGCTTTAAAAAGGTAGGTCACATCACTTATGCGAAGGACGGCCAGCGAGCCTATTTCACTTCTTGCAAGTGTAAAGATGATTCTTACACCTGTGAAATCTTTTACGCTGATCGAGTAGCAGGTGGTGACGGTTGGTCCTCTCCTGTTAAACTTCCTGCTCACATTAACCACGGCAGAGATTACACCAGTACACAACCTTTCTTTCTACAGGGCAGAGGTGGTGGGAACGACACCTTATTCTACGTTTCTGATTTCCATGGAGGACAAGAGGCTGGTCGAGCTGATCTTGACATCTTCTACTCCGTAGTAGTGGGAGATGATCACAAGCCTTCGGTGAGTATGAAGGAGGTCAATACAACTGGAGATGAGGTGACGCCCTATTTTCATAAAACGACCAATACTTTCTACTTCAGCTCTAATGGTTACATGACCTTAGGCGGATACGATTTTGACATCTTCAAATACATCCCGCCTCAATATGATGCGGTTGAGTGTTCCGGAAATTCTACAGTAGTAGGTTCCAGTAGAAATATTCAGAACATGGGTAGCCCGATTAACACTCAGTTCGATGACCTTTTCTTCAGCAAAGAAGAGGAGAGTGAAAGAATGATTTTCTCTTCTAACCGAGAAGGACACCAATATGCGGAGTTAGAGCACTGCTGTCCAGACGTTTTCGAAGCTGTTTATAGCCCGAAAGTAGACATCATTGTTTCAGTCTTTTGCCATGGTGGAGATGATTGTGCAGGCTTTGAACGTGAAGCTATCGGAAACCAGGAAAGTCAGCTATTGCAATGGACTGGAGAATATAAATTGCCAGAACCTACTCGCGAAGCCAATGTCTTCACCTTTAGAAATGTACCGCTTGAAAAAACCTTTGATATGCGTGCTGAGTTGGCAGGTTTCAAACCAGGAATCGGTACAATAAATACAGGCGAATGTGATGGAGAGACGATTACACTGGATTTGTTCCTAGAACCGGAGATTACGCTAAGTGTGAATTTCGTAGACTTCTGTGATGAATCATCTCCAATAGACGTCAACAACTTTGTCGTAACGGACCAAGGTAGTGGCCAAACAATCAACCCCACTAATAAAGAAGGCTATCACACCTACCAATATGATCTATGCCCTGGCACCAGTTATAGCTTCTCCACGGCTTCTTGCAGTCCTGCCGATACCATCTATAAGTTTGAGCTAGCGCCAGAGACAATGGAGATCAGCACAGAATGTAAGTCGGAGGATTTCGCTTACACCTTCAAGCTGTACAAATCCAAAGAAGAAATCATAGAAGAAGGCATTACGCTCTATTTCGATCATGATCAACCCCGACCCGACTATGATGATTCTAGGGATTACCAAAGTTTCTTTGCAGGTTATTTGAGCGGGATTGATTATGACCAAACTCGTAATAACCAATATAGATTCAACGCTGGCTTTCGGGCTCAAAAGGATGCTGCTAGGGTAGATACTACTCGAATTAGAGAATACATTGATGCAGCTTGTAATCGAGATACAAACGATGTCGCCGTACATAACTTCTTCAGAGAAGTCCGAGCTAATAATGGCCAGTTGATTTCACTTTCCAATAATATATTGGCCTACTACCTAGCCAATTATGATATCACAATTGATATAGAAGGAGCGGCTAGTGGTTCTGGGGATCCCGTGCTAAATGGCTCTTTATCTGGACGTCGAATTGCCACTATGACTCAATATTTCCGCAATTTCTTCGAGGAACAAGGCATTGACTTCGAAGCTAGTAGAATAGAGTACAAGCCCGTAGAAACTGGTTCAACATCCTACGACAAGCTAAACAAGACCTACCCAAAAACGGGCGAATGTCGAATGTACGATGTTCGGGCAGCCAGAGATCGGAATATCATGATCCGTCGTATCACCTTCAAGCCACCAGCAGACGCACATTGTCCGGTAGGTTTGATTGGAAGCCTGGATGATTAGACCAAGTAATAATATTCTAGCAACTACTCCCCGCAACTAACTAACAATGAAAAATATCAAGCCATATAAAATGTGTTTAAAAAGCTTGAGCGCAGCTGTGCTTCTCTTTTCAGCACAGCTACTGCTCGGCAACTCGCAGAATAGCAGCTTATCGGGGGATAATCTCATGCCTTACGGTTGGATCCAAGAAAAGATAGACTGGACCGATGCTGCCCATATCTGGAATCCTGAAAAGATTCAACGATTGCAGGAAAGAGGAGAGTACAATTCTATATTCGCCACCTCCCTTTGGGGGCCTTTTGGCACAAATAAAACCAATGGCGTCATTCTGAATAATGATTGTGACAATGTCATCGATCCGGGTTCCATTGGCTATGACCAAGAGTTTTGTGAACCCAATAGCGATCCGGATGAAATCGTCAGCCTTACCCCTGCTGGAGGAGGTAGCGGCGAACTAGAATACATCTGGTTGATAAAAGTAGGCAATGGAGAATGGCAGACAATCCCTGGTTCAACAGGAGCCTCTTATGATCCAGGACCACTTTCTCAGCCTACCTTCTTCCGTCGATGCGCACGACGCAGCGGTTGCGAAGAATACATTGAGACCGCTATTGTACACATCACCTTTTTGATTCCTTCCTTGTTGGAAAGCAGCAAAGAATGCGTGGAAGGCGAGTCAGGCAAGTACCAGGTTGACCTAAACCCCAGTAACGTCAATCAGGTGACGGCGAATGGTGAAATCATCTATCCTCCATACATTGTTCAAGCCGATTCTGGAGAGGTAATTCAAGTGATAGCGACTGGTGACTGTGGTACAATTGAACGTACCATTACGGATGAGGGAGTAGATTATTCTGAATGTGAGTCCGTTTGTGTAGCACCAGTAATAACCATCACAGGTTCTCCAGTTTGTGACGCAGACAATGAGAGTTACACGGTAGATTTTTCAGTTACAGATGCTGAAGCCGTATACCTAAATGATAGTCTACTGGCAGGTACAGGACCAGATTTCTCTGTATCAATTCCCAGAGGACAGAATGCAAGTATTCGTGCTACTAATGAATGTGATAGTGATAACAGATCGGTAGAAGCACCAGATTGTAATGAATTATGCCCGGTAACTATTACGATACCTACGGATGGTAATCCTTTCTGTAATGACGATAATGAGACCTATACCGTCACCTTTAGCGTGGAGGGAGCAGATTCTGTTTTTGTAAATGAAGTCTTCTATGCCCCTACCAGTGGTAATACGTATACCCTAACTTTCCCGAGAGGAGTAAGAACTTGCATTTTTGCTTGGAAATATAATGAAGATGGTTCTGTACTATGTAGAGCTAACAGAGAAGTCGAAGCACCTCCTTGCTGTGAGGATCCTACGCCAACTATTCCAAATATCTTAACAGAATGCAACGATGATAATGAGACCTATACTTTAACGGCTACCGTATTAGATGCAGATGAAGTACGCGTAAATGGTGAATTGGTTTCTCCAGAAGCTTCGGATTCTACTAAGTATGTGGTCGTCCTGCAAGTGGGAGTTAGAGCAGAGATTGAGGCGATTACTGAATGTGATGGTCAAAAGCTGAGAGCTTTCCGTTCTGCAGAATCTCCGCCATGTAATTGTCCAAAACCAGAGATTGAAATTACAGAGCAAGTATGTGACGATGATGGTGAAAATTATACCATTAGTTTCACCGTAACAGGGGCAGACTCTGTATACTTAAATGGTGAATTGTTAGCTGGTACTGGCCCTGATTTCTCAGGATCATTGCCTACAGCTGAGGATGCGATGATAAGAGCGGTAAAAGATTGTGGAGACACTAAATCTGAAGCCACCGCCACTGCACCAGCCCCTTGCTGCTTACCCACACCTACCATTGTCATCGACGAAAAATTCTGTAGTCCAGATAGCGTAGACTTTACGCTCACTTTTACCGTGACAGATGCGGATGAAGTTTTTGTCAATGACGTGCTACAGACAGAAGCGGGCCCACAGTACACGGTCACGCTACCAGCCTCAGATACAGCAAGGATTATGGTTAAGAATGAATGTGCACAAGCTTCTCGTCAAGAAGTTGCCATTTGTTGTCCACAACCGGAAATAGGCATCTCTTTTGATGAAAACCCCGCCTGTAACCCTGATGGAGAAACGTATACACTTGAATTTACGGTAACTGGAGCTGTTACTGTTTCAGTTAATGAAGTAGAATTAGAAGGGGATGGCCCCGATTACTCCATTACTCTCCCAAATGGCACCAGAGCTTGTATTGTGGCGACCGCAGATTGCGGTAATCGAGCGACAAGGGAAGTAGAAGCGCCCGAGGAATGCCCGCCAGTTTGTCCGACGCCAACTGTGAACATCACCGTCACCGACAACAACCCG
>ENA-UENV01000308-UENV01000308.1-marine-metagenome-genome-assembly--contig:-NODE-308-length-14119-cov-184.754650_pt1 | contig 14119 bp, 10 predicted proteins | sample MGYA00237878_ERZ529328 | MGnify/ENA primary metagenome ERZ529328 (study PRJEB26372, sample SAMN05368348) | marine metagenome | biome: cultured habitat; feature: ocean water; material: water; isolation... | reverse complement strand
TGAACTCAAATCATACCTTAATTCACCAAAGCCTTATTATTTAACAACTACATTGTTTAGTGAATTTATTCAATAAAAATTAACAAAATCTTACCTGCATTTATTCTCTGATTACTACTAGTACCAGGACTGAGATTAAAGATAGTATGTATGAGCTAAAAAACCAGGAAGTAGAATTGAGCTGAATTCACTAAGAAGATACGCGTTTATGTAATGTGCCTGGGTAAGTCTTAATCATATAAATCTATTATCATTGGTATAATTCAGTATTGATAAATAATTTTTGGGAAAGATTTAATAGCACCAATTATATTTAAAATAACCCTAAATGCCGTGGGATTTGAACAATGGTTAGATAAACATTTATTACCATCATTAAAAATTCCCAATATACTAATTATGAGAATTAAGCAATTCATAGAAAAAAGGTTATTAGAGAATTAGTAGAAGCAGGGGGTCATCAATTACTATTTTTGCCAAAATACTCTCCTGATTTAAATGACTAAGAACATGATTTTAGTGCATTAAAAAGAGCTAGAATCTATTCACCTATCAATACATCTCTTGATGAAATTCTTCGTAATTATTGTACCAAATAGTGTCTCATTCTTATTCAAAATAACTATATTATTTAGATACTTCTCCACGTCCAATCTTATGTTGATTGACCCACTGCTCTATTACCATTACAGTGAGCCAAAATATCATACTCCCTCATTACTTTACAGCCCTTTTCAGATAAATAAACCACAATGATATAACCAAGCAAAGCCATCATCTTCAGTAATTTCAGTGATCGCTTCTGTTAAATAGGGCTGGCTAGTTAACTTTCAAAAGACCTTTCCATAAAAGGTTATCAAACCCTTGCCCCGCCATTCCCAAATCAGCGTTTTTCGAGATATCTAAAGTATTGACACAATTATGCTTTAGCCAAATTTTGCACAAGGCACGAAAAGTACCAGAAGTTTCATAGCTAAAGCTCATGTATGGATAAGATTTTGGGCATACCTAGGCCTAAAAAATCAGGGGACAATTCTTACTACACCAGACCTGATGACCAAGCCATTTATCCGTACCTCAGTTCTGACCTGCTCAACCTGCTAATAAAACAACCCTCACCCCATTAGACAATAGATATGCTAACCCGAAATTTGGCTTTTGAGGTGCCTGTCACCCCGTGAGATAGTTAACTTATAAACAAAAGAGCCTGTATCTTTGATACAAGCTCTGACAAAAAAGTCTAGAAATATGATGTAATTTTTAAGCAAATATTATTTACTAACATTTTCTCAAAGATAACTATTTAATTTCTACCTTAGCTCCTGCTTCTTCTAATTGCTTCTTGATATCTTCAGCAGCTTCCTTGGCAATTCCTTCCTTAAGTGGCTTAGGTACAGACTCTACTAACTCTTTTGCTTCTTTCAAACCCAAGCCTGTAATACTACGGACTACTTTTAAGATAGCAATTTTCTTGTCTGAAGGAAATTCAGTAAGAATTGCATCAAACTCAGTTTGCTCTTCCTCTGGTTCCGCCGCTGCTGCACCAGGTGCTCCTGGCATAGCCATAGGCATCATCATACCACCAGCAGGAGCAGCAGCACTAACACCAAAAGCGTCTTCAATTTGTTTAACTAATTCCGATGCTTCTAGCAAAGAAAGTGACTTAAGTTGTTCAAGAATTTCGTCAGTTTTTGCAGACATTATTAATCTCCTATGTATTATTAGTTTACAGTAGCTTTGTTGGTGATAATTTTGACTATTTATGATCTGAACTAAGATCTAAAAATTGATAAAATATCAGTGAAAAAAATCATTTGATTTGTACAGCAGTCAAATATTAGGTGCAGATATTCATAAATCCTGAAACTGATCAGAGATTACTTTTGAATTTACCCCTTCTGACTTGCATGTAGGGCTATATTAAGCAGCATCACCTTGTTGCTCTTTATCTGAGATAGCTTTAATTGCTCTGTTTACAGAAGCTGGAACCTCATTAATACCAGTAGCAAGCTGGGTAGGTACAGCATCCAGACTAATAGCCAACTTAGTAGCTATATTATTAATAGCACCAGCAACTTGAGCAAGTAACTCTTCCTTAGATGGCAGATCAGCGATCGCTTTCACTTGATCTTTATCCAGCAGTCGCCCTTCCATGACGCCACCCTTAAACTCAGTTTTCTTGGTGGCTTTTTGGAAGTCTTGGTATGCTTTAATAGCACCACCAATATCATTTTTCAAAAATAGGAAAGCATTAGAACCTGCAAGTAAGTCTTCCATAGGTTGCCAGTTGCTATCTTCTTTAACGGCAATTCCCATCAAAGTATTTTTAGCAATTGAACAAATACTACCTGTAGGTATTAGTCGCCGACGCAGGTCTGTAATCTCAGCAACAGATAGTCCTTGATAATTAATCACCAAGGCTAGCTGACTTTCACTCAAGTTTTGCTTGATACCTGCTAACATTTCCTCTTTTTGTTTTTTACTTTTGCCCATCTTTATCACCTCCTTAACAAATTGACATTACATAAATGCAGGATAATTTTAATAGTTTTATAGAATGGACATCTTGCCTGCTAATTATATTTTCAGACGGGTATAGTCATGGACAAAGTCCTCAAGACATTTTTGCACCTCTCAAGTTTAGTCCGTGCTGGCAATTTAACTCTTGATATTATGTCCGCTCATAAGATTAAGTAACAATTAGAAAAAAAGCTTTTGATTTTCTTCCACCAAAGTGTAAGTATTTAAAGAGGTATAATACACCATTGGATTGGGCAAATGATGTACAAAGCGTGAATGGTAAAATCATACTAGTGAGAATATCTAGTCCGTAGGTGTATACCTCACGGGCAGCGGAAGTGCCATATTACTTCTGACATCTGACTTTAGCAAAAGGGATGCTTACTCCACTTATATTCACCCTACCTCTGAGCAATACCCAAATCAAAAACCCTAGCAGATTTAGCTATCTGCCAGGGCTAAGAATTATCAAATCCAAATCAAGCAATTAAATTAGGGTCTTTAATAAAACTCCCTATTGTTATCTTTGAATAATTAATTCTTGAACCTCGGCAGAAAATTAAGCTATTAGCACCTGCTGTCTTTAGCTCTTGAATTTGAAATTTTTTGGAAAATTTTTCAGCTTTTTTATATTGACATCAAACTGACTTATACAGTTAACTAAATTGTTGACATCCTCCCCGGCTTGTTAGAAAAGGGAAAAAACCGATTCTTAGATCTAATTTAGGTTCATGTCTAATAGACTGTTGCAGCTACCCTCAAAAGAGGTAGGTTAGTCTGGTCGATCCGTCCATTTAAAGTCTCGGAATGCCCAAGCGCAACTTACCAAAAATTCTTGTGGGTCTTTATTTGTCTATTCAGATTTGAACTGCTCCGAAACCTGAAAGCTTCCCAAGTTATGCTCTCAACTGAAGGAGTTTCGACCTAATCTTCTTTTCTACAGAATTTATGAAACAAGGCATGTAAATAACTCATCTTATTATAACATGCAAAGCCAACCAATAGATGGGCGAGACTTTCAACTTAAATTTTTCGGCAATTACTGAGTGCTGATAGCTTTTCAAATTAAGCTGCTTCAGTTAATTTTAGATCCTGTAGGGAGCTAACATCAATTTCAATTGAAGGACCCATCGTTGCCGATACAAATATAGTACGCCAATAGCGACCCTTGGCTCCAGAAGGACGGTTACGGTCAATACACTCTTGTAGAGCTTTTAAATTTATCAGTAAATCTTCTACTGAAAAGGAAGTTTTACCAAACATAACATGAACAATACCACTTCGGTCTGCCCTAAACTCCAACTTACCTGCTTTAAATTCGTCAATTGCCTTAGTCAAGTCAAAAGTTACAGTACCGCCTTTAGGAGATGGCATTAAACCTCTCGGTCCTAGTAAACGTCCTAGTTTAGCTACTTGAGGCATCACATCAGGTGTAGCGATTAACCTGTCAAATTCCATCATACCTTTACTAATTTGTTCGATCAGCTCTTCTGAACCTGCTAAGTCTGCTCCTGCTGCTAGAGCTTCGTTAACTTTCTCACCCTTGGCAATAACGGCAATTCGGATAGTTTGACCTGTTCCCTTTGGTAAAGCTACTGTAGTTCGTAGTTGTTGATCTGTGTATTTAGGATCTATCCCTAAACGAACATGAGCTTCTGCAGCTTCTAGAAATTTGGCTGTAGCTGTTTCTTTTAAAAGTTGGAGTGCCTCTTTTGGTTCATAAGGTCGCTCTTCTACTTTTTTTCTTAATTCTTGCAATCTACGAGAGATTTTTTTTGGCATTTCATACTCCTGGGGTACTTAGCGAAGCTTGGCTTCTCCCCCTATATCAATTTACTTTTGCTTTTATTTCTACTGTGAATAATGTAGATTAATTAGTATATTATAGTTAAGTGATTAATTTTATTCATCAATCACTGATGGTAATACCCATATTTCTTGCTGTACCTGCCACAATTTTCATTGCAGCTTCAATATTGTTAGCATTGAGGTCTGGCATTTTCGTTTGTGCGATTTCTTGGAGTTGAGCTTGCGTAATAGAGCCTACCTTTGTTCGGTTTGGTTCACTTGAACCACTTTCTACACCTGCTGCTTTTTTTATTAATACCGCTGCAGGCGGAGTCTTCAAGACAAAAGTAAAACTACGGTCTTCATAAACTGAGATTTCTACTGGTACCACTGTACCAGCTTGATCTGCTGTTTTGGCGTTATATTCTTTGCAAAACGCCATAATATTTACACCATGTTGACCTAAAGCTGGACCAATGGGCGGAGAAGGGTTAGCCTTTCCTGCCGTAATAGCCAACTTTATAACTGCCACGACTTTTTTTGCCATTACTTATGCTTTTCTACCTGATTAAACTCTAATTCTACTGGCGTATCACGTCCAAAAATGGATAGTAGCGCCTTCAATTTATTTCTTTCTGGGCTGACCTCAATCACATCACCTTCAAAGTCTTTAAATGGCCCTGAAAGAACTGTAATATGGTCTCCTTCTGCCACTGTTACTTTTAAATATGGCTCTTGTTCTTGAGCTCGCCTAAAGATCCTCTCCACCTCTGAAGAACTTAGAGGTAATGGCTTAACATGACCACGACCTCTTCCATAGCGACGCTTTTGTTCAGCTCCTACAAAGTTAATCACATTTGGAGTACTTTTGACTATTTGCCATGCCTCATCATCAATTCTCCATTCTTTCTGTTCCTCATGCCAATTTAGCTTCATTTGTACCAATACATACCCAGGAAAAACTTTTTCTTCACTATGTTGGCGACTACCGTCTTTACGAAGCTTAATTGCAGCTATGTGAGGTATTTCTACTTTAAATATTTTATCTGTAATATCAAGGGTTTGAATACGCTGGCTTAAATTAGTCTTAACCCGCTTCTCACAACCAGAAGCGACTTGTACTGCGTACCATCGCAATTCTCCTTTAGCAAACTCTGTAGTTTTTTCTTCTCCTTGGTCTAATTGTGTTGTCTGTTGTGTTTCTTCTAAAGATAAATTCATCCAAACACCACCTGGGCTCCCCAACTAAAAAACTCATCTACTAGGTAAATGATTGTTGCTGATAGAATAACCATTAATAGTACAGCTACAGATTCACTGATTAATTGTTCTCTGCTTGGCCATACTACTTTATCTAGTTCTTCTTTTGTTTCTTGGAAAAAAGTTACAGGACTTAAACCTTCTTTATCTTCTTGTACTTTTATCCCCTCTTTTTTTACCACAATAATTTATCTTCCCCCTAAGTTTGTGATGTTATTCCACCGTTCACGGGACCAAGTTATAGTTGTAGTAGGCAATATGCCTGGGCTACAAAAGTAGTATGTTTAATACTTGCACTTCATTATGCTTAGAATTTACTATCGAAAATTATAGCATAATTTTTGGCGACAGAATTAAAGTCAAAGTTTCCCTTAAAAAAGTATAGGGAAAATTCAATAGAGCCAGTAGAGCAGAGAATATTTTTTTCCCATACTTTGCCCTATACTTTAATGTCTATACTGTTTATGTTTTTTATTAATTCACCGCGCCCTGGAGGACTCGAACCCCCGACATCAGGTTTTGGAGACCTGCGTTCTACCAACTGAACTAAGAGCGCATATCAGAGGTGATTAGATTTAATCTAAGCAACCTCACTTTTTTCATTATAACATAACTTTTGAGAAAATGGGGAAAAATTTTTGAGATTCTTTTTGAAACTATAAAGAACGATCAAATCTTTGCTTGACACGAGTGGCCTTACCAACACGACCCCTCAAGTAGTATAGTTTGGCTCTACGCACCTTACCTCGACGGATCAACTTAATATTAGCAATCCTGGGAGAATGGAGCAAAAATACCCGTTCGACCCCTACACCTTGAAAAACACGACGAACTGTAATAGTTTCGTTTATCCCTCCATTCCGCATGGCAATAATAGTTCCTTCATAGGGCTGAACTCGTTCTTTTCCTCCCTCTATAATTTTGACTCCGACTTTGACTGTGTCACCTACATAGAGTAGAGGAATTTTCTTTTTCGAGTTTTGCTTTAATTTTTCTATTTCTTCAGCTTCAATTGAGGAAATTATTTCTTGGGCTTTCATAATACTTTTTTAATCTGACAATCTATATATTATAGATCAAAGGTTAGGGAGTAAAGAGTAGGGATAAAGAGATGATTAGGATATTGGATATTGGACATATAATAATTATTATATATTCATTGGGCTACATTAATTTGGAATATTTTGTATGTTAAGAATATTCTACTGAAGCATTTAAGCATTACTGTTTAAGTTTTTAGTCTTGTTAAAGGAAGTATTTTTTTGTTAAGCCCGACTAAGTTAAAAGAGAAACTGCTAGCTCTCTCAATTAACTATATGTCCCAAAAATCCTGGGCAAATTCAGCTACATAAAAGTCAAATCGATGAAAATGGGACATTATTCGTTATTTTATAGGCATTATTAATAGCTGTCGCTGAGGTGCTTAGGACATTCTCAAACTATCAGATTTAGTCACAGTAGGAATTTATGGTGTAATAGTCATTAATCTGTACTAAGTTCTGTTATAGTTTGGCACTCAGTTCAATATTGATATTCTGTTGCTGAGACTTCTAGGATGGAGCAATAAAAGTATTGTGAGCTATTGTTAGCAAAGATGGAACGGAAAATGGATACTCAACCTTCAAATCAAGGAGCTTCAACTCCTCATACAGCAGAAGAAGTCCTGAAATTAGTGATTCAAGACTTGGACAATTTTCGTCAAGATTTGACACATCAGTTAGGGCAAGATGTAAGTAGATTAAGAGCTGAGAAAGAACAGCTCAATGAGGATGTTAATAAATTAAGAAAGCAATATGAACAGTTGCAAGTTCAACAACTGGAATCTCTTTCTCAACGACAAATAGCCCAGCAACAATTATGGCTGAAACAACTGGCCCAAGTACTGGCAAATAATTTACAAAAACAGTTAGGCCATAAAATTAAAGAGTTAAAGGAGAGTGTTGACCCAGGATTACAACAAGGTGTTTCTTCAGGAGGAGGGTTACCAATGACTAATTCTCCAGATAACTATTATGAATCTGCTAATGAGTTGGGCTCTTCTTTGTCTGCTACTTTGAGCAGAACATTTGATACTCTAAAAAAGGAGTTGGATAGTTACGAAAGTGACCTTTGTGTGCAACTAAATAATATGCGTGGTATGGAACAGCAGAGTGAGGTGATTTTAGAAACCTTGCTCAGTCGTCTTCAGGGACAACTAGAAGGTAATAATGTAGTTTTATCACGAAATTTTCAAACTTTTCAGTCTGATCCCAGGAATTCATTAAATAATGCTTCTAGTGAAATATCAACTCCTATTGAGTCCCCAGAAATAGCACAAATAAGCAAACCTGAATCTACTGCAAAATCTCAAAAGTCTCCTTCTCAAGTTCAGATAGGTTTAATTTTGGCTTTGCTCTCAGCAGCAGTTCTATCTTTATTTAATGTTTGTGTAAAGATAGTTTTCAATACACCACCACAACCATATCAAGTTTTCGGTGGTTTATTTTCAGTATCAGGATTAATTAATCCTGATGTTTGGAATTCTTTGTTAATTTTATTACTACGGCAAGGGGTAGTAATGTTATTGATGCCTTTGGTTGCGACATTTCTTTATCCTGCTGTTTGGAGTGATATTGAGCATTTAATCAAATCCAAAAATTTTTCGTTATGGTGGAAAGTTATTGGTAGTGCTTTCTTTTTGTTTTTATCTCAGGTATTAATATATATTTCTATTGGTAATATACCTACTGGTATTGCCATGACAATTTTCTTTATTTATCCAATTATTACTGTTTTATTATCTTGGGGATTATTTGGTGATTCCCCTTCTGTTTTAAGAATTTGTGCGATGGTTATTATTGGTTTGGGAGGAATTTTAGTTATTCCTGGTGGAGTTGGTAATTATCAACCAGGAGTTATGGCTGGAGTTGCTGCTAGTATTACTTTTTCTGGATATATTTTACTAACACAAATGTCAGCAGGAAAGCTTCATCCTATTCCTTTTAGTTTAATTAATTTTGCTGGAATTTTTGTATTTTCGGCTTTGGGAATGATGATGCCTAAACCTGTAGAATGGTCTGCTAATTTTGATCCTAGTCTGTGGTCTAATTTAATTGTTATTAGTATTATTTTAGGGGTTTTAACCATTTCTAGCTATGTATTAAATAGTTTTGCTATTAAATTTGCTGGAGCGGCAAGAGCATCTATTATGGGTACTTTGGGTCCACCTTTAACTGCTTTAATTGCCCTTTTTACTATTGGAGAAGCATTAGGAGTAAAAGAGATTTTTGGGATAATACTGGTAATTATTGGTGTGGCAGCGATGAGTTTTGAAAGAATGTTTGGAGTGAAACGAAAGCCTAGTTAATATTGAGTGCTTACTATGTCTTTATACATTCATAATTGAGGCTATAAAGTTTGAATTTTCCTTTTTTTATATTCTTAAGAGGGGATGCTTGAGACTTTATCTATTGGTAAACCTAATAGTTAAAATACAGAAGTAATTAATATTCATGCAAAATTAATTACACGTTTATACAAATTTGTATAAAATTAATTATTTGCCTTCTACAGAGTACAGATAATTACAATGGGTAAATAATTTTGCTGAGGTACTTATGAAGTATCAAAGCTAATATTTCCTAGTTGCTTTATATATAGAACTATGGTGACTATGGTTTTTAGGTACTGAATTTATACTGTTCTTCTTAAAGGCGTGAGTTACAGCTATTCTTCTAACAAAGGAATTTACGGGGGATTTCCGAAATGGGTGAGCTACAGCTATATCTGGCGATGTATGAACGCTACAAAGGTTTGATTATTAATAGGGTTGTGGGGAATTAAGCCTAAAAAATTCCTTAAACCCAAAACAATTTCAGCTTTAGGAATGCTTTTAAGAATAAAATCCTAAAAACTTTATAGAATGAGCTTTTGAGAATTTTAATTTTTTCTACAGCTAACAATTCTAATATTTGTATCTCATTATACTTGGTATTTCCCATAATTCTCACCCCTCAGTTACAGGATTTTTGCGACTTTTGAGTTTTAATTTGTGACTTTTGACTTTTAAATGTACGGTTTCCACTAACTAGCACTCTATTGTATAGAGTGCTAAATTTTTATTTGGAAGTAATAGGAAAAAGTATATGGCTAAAATTGTAGAATTTGATGATAAGTCCAGACGCTCTCTAGAACGAGGTATCAATACTCTAGCTGATGCGGTCAGAATTACTATGGGCCCAAAGGGTAGAAATGTATTACTAGAGAAAAAATATGGCGCTCCCCAAATTGTTAATGATGGTATTACAGTAGCTAAGGATATTGAACTGGAAGACCCTCTAGAAAACACTGGGGCTAAATTAATTCAAGAAGTGGCGTCTAAAACTAAGGATATTGCTGGAGATGGCACAACTACAGCTACTGTTTTAGCTCAGTCTATGATTAAAGAAGGCCTCAAAAACGTAGCTGCTGGTGCGAACCCAGTGGCAGTTCGTAGAGGGATTGAGAAAACTGTTAGTCTGCTAGTGAAAGAAATACAAACAGTTGCTAAACCGGTAGAGGGAGAAGCGATCGCTCAAGTTGCTACGGTATCTGCAGGTGGTGATGCAGAGGTAGGCAGAATGATTTCTGAGGCCATGGATAAAGTTACCAAGGATGGGGTAATTACTGTTGAAGAGTCTAAGTCTCTTTCTACAGACTTAGAGGTTGTGGAAGGAATGCAAATTGATCGCGGTTATCTTTCTCCTTATTTTGTGACTGATCAAGAACGGTTAGTAGTCGACTTTGAAAATGCTCGCATCTTAATTACTGATAAGAAAATCTCTTCTATTCAAGATTTGGTACCGGTACTGGAAAAAGTTGCTCGTGCTGGTCAGTCTTTATTAATTATTGCTGAGGATATTGAAGGGGAAGCTTTAGCTACTTTGGTGGTTAATAAAGCAAGGGGTGTACTGAATGTTGCTGCAGTGAAGGCTCCTGGTTTTGGCGATCGCCGTAAGGCAATGCTCCAAGATATTGCTATTCTCACGGGTGGTCAACTCATCTCGGAAGAGGTTGGTCTGAGTCTAGAGATGGTAGACCTAGATATGATGGGTATTGGTCGCAAAATTTCTATTAACAAGGATAACACAACTATTGTTGCTGATGGGGGAACGGCTGAGGAAGTTAAAAAGCGGATCGCTCAAATTCGCAAACAGCTTGGTGAAAGCGACTCTGATTATGATAAAGAAAAGTTACAAGAGCGCATTGCTAAGTTAGCTGGTGGGGTGGCAGTCATTAAGGTTGGTGCTGCTACTGAAACTGAGCTTAAAGACCGGAAGTTACGCATTGAGGATGCTTTGAATGCGACAAAGGCTGCTGTAGAGGAGGGTATTGTCCCTGGTGGCGGTACTACTTTGATTCACTTGTCTACTAAAGTGGAGGAGCTAAAAGGTAGTCTCAATAATGAAGAAGAGAAAATTGGTGCTGATATTGTTAGACGTGCTTTAGAAGCACCTTTAAATCAAATTGCTAATAACTCTGGTGTAGAGGGTTCGGTAATTGTAGAAAAAGTACGTTCTACTGATTTTAGTGTTGGTTACAATGTGATAACTGGCGAGTACGAAGATCTGATTGCTGCTGGTATTCTTGACCCGGCGATGGTGGTACGTTCTGCGTTGCAAAATGCGGGTTCTATTGCTGGTATGGTCTTAACTACTGAGGCTGTGGTTGTTGAGAAGCCTGAGAAGAAAGGTGCTGCTCCTGATATGGATGGCGGCATGGGCGGCATGGGCGGCATGGGCGGCATGGGTATGCCTGGTATGGGAATGATGTAATTTTGCCTATCTACCTAAAGTCAATGTATCAGTTAGTCTGTTTATGGAGGGCTAATAGGGGTAATTGGCAATAAAAAATTAATGACATCAGGTTAGACATAACTAGATATTTATTTGATATTCTAGGTTTATGTCTAGCCTGTTAGTTTTTTTGTCTGACAGCAAAATTTATGTAAATTTGAGAGTGCTATAATTGTTCTAATTAACATTGATATTTTTAACAATTATGGCTGTTAAACTGTTGGACGATTTTTCGAAATCTCTCGGGTTGGAAACTGTTAACGGTGGGGCTAACCTTGTTAAGGCGCTTTTTAAATTAGCTGAGACACTAGAAAAATATAAGGATACTCAGGAATTAAAGTCTGCTATTGAAAAGATTAATATTGAATCTCTGTTGGATGCACTAAATTCTCCATTGGGAAGTGTTGTTAGAGATAGTGTACCTTTCTTGCCTATTGCAACTGGAATTATTTCTTATATTGTTAAACAAAGTCGTCAGGAGCCTACTTTGGAAGATGAGGTGCAGTTGTTGGTTCAGGTGGCTTTTTTAGAAAGTTTTCGACAATTTTTTGTAGAGCATCCAGAAATTAAGGAGCAGTTCACAGACACTGAGGCTTCGGAGGATGTAAAAAAACAGATTAAGAAGTTGGGTAAAGATGGTTTTAATCGCCAAGATGCTAAGGATACTTTGATTTGTTTTTATGATTCACCGTTGAGAGAAAAGTTTGATAATGTTGTATTGGCACGCTTAAAAGAGTCTGGTTTGGATGAAAAAACGGCGAAAATAGTGACTGAAAGAATTTCTCGCAGTACCCATCGTTATATGAAAGAAGCGGTATCAGAGGTGAAGGATGATGCTAAAAAATTAGCGGGAATTTATGGGTATGGCTGGCAGCAAGATTTGGAGGTTTATGGGAGTGTTGATGGGTATTTGAAAAATAAAGTTGCTCGTCTGCCAGAGGAAAAAGTATTTGATGAAAGTTTCTCTTTTCAGGATATTTATGTACCACTTGAGGTCGAGTCTGTGTCCGATGGAGAGGTTGATAAAAATGCTGAATCTCAGAATATTGAGAAGTGGGCAAAAACAATTTTGTTACCTCAACACTTTGATGAAAATTTTGATGAAAATTCGCGGAAAAATAATGAGGAAAAAGATAAAAAAGATAAACAGGTTTTATTTATTCAAGGGGGGCCTGGAAGAGGAAAAAGTGTATTTTGCCGGATGTTTGCTGACTGGGTGCGGCGGGAACTACATCCTATCTATACCCCTATTTTGATCCGGTTGCGAGATGTGAAAAATTTTGCAGCAAATATTGATCAGACTCTGGCTGATGCTGTGAATTACGATTTTGTGAAAATTGATGGGGGCTGGTTGACAGACCGGAATACTCGGTTTCTGTTTTTGCTGGATGGGTTTGATGAGTTGTTGTTGGAGCGGGGGGCAAGCAGTGAGTTGAAGGTGTTTTTAGATCAGGTAGCACAGTTTCAGAAACAGGCAGCGGAAAATAAGGAGCGCGGTCATCGGGTTTTGATCACGGGTAGACCTTTGGCGCTTTATGGTATTGAAAGGTTGATGCCTCCTAATTTGGAGCGGGTGAGTATTTTGCCGATGGATGATGATATCCAGGGACAGTGGTTTGAGAAGTGGCGGACGGTGGTGGGGGATGAGGAAACAGAAAAGTTTGGGGAGTTTTTACGGAGTGAACAATGTCCGGAGCAGGTTAACGAGTTGGCGCGGGAACCTCTTTTGTTGTATTTGCTGGCTTCAATGCACAGGGGTGGGAAGTTAAAGGTAGAGATGTTTGCTAATACTGATGTTGGTGAGACAAAGGTTTTAATTTATGAGCAGGCGTTGGAGTGGGTACTGGAAAAACAGCGGGTAGAAGAGGGTAAAAATATTAATCTTGAAATTACGAAGTTGGAGCCAGAAGATCTGGAGGTTTTATTGACAGAGGCGGGGTTGTGTGTGGTGCAGTCTGGTGGGGAATATGCTGCTATAGAAATGATCGAGGAGCGGCTGGTGAAAAAGGGAGATAAGGAGTTAAAGCGGTTAATTGAAAATGCTAGGGAAGATAAGCGGGAGGATGGGTTGAAAAATGCTTTGGCTGCTTTTTATTTGAAGTCGGCAACGGGGGCAGAAAATTCGGTGGAGTTTTTTCATAAGAGTTTTGGTGAGTTTCTCTGTGCAAAACGGATGGCAGAAAGTCTGGAATATTTTACGCAGAAAACTAAGAAAGGACGCAAGTTTAGTTACTCTGTTTCTGATGAGGAGTTGGTATGGCAGGTTTACGATCTGTTTGGTTATGGGGGTTTAACCGTGGAAGTTGTGGAGTATTTGATGGCTTTGTTGGTGAAAAGTGAAGCAAAGCTGGTGGTTTTGTTTGAGCGCTTACATGAGTTTTATCTAGACTGGTGTGATGGGAAGTTTATTGAGGCGACGGAGGAAACTTTACCTCAGAAAAAGGCGAGGGAGTTGCAGCAGTGGCGTATTAAGTCTGGGCAACGCCAAGTGGATATTTATACTGGGTTGAATGTGATTATTTTGTTGTTTGAGCTGGATCGTTATGGGCAGTCTCAGGAGGAGTTGCGGGAGCAGTTGCGTTTTTATCCTTGCGGTCAACATGGTAGTGAAAATTTTGAGGCTCTAAAACTGTTAACAATTATTGGCTATAGTCAATGTTTAGGAGTTGGTGCGTTTTGGGAAACAGTAGGTCAGTTTCTAAGTGGTGCCGACCTCAGATATGCCGACCTCAGTGGTG
>ENA-UENV01000297-UENV01000297.1-marine-metagenome-genome-assembly--contig:-NODE-297-length-14417-cov-2.920259_pt1 | contig 14417 bp, 10 predicted proteins | sample MGYA00237878_ERZ529328 | MGnify/ENA primary metagenome ERZ529328 (study PRJEB26372, sample SAMN05368348) | marine metagenome | biome: cultured habitat; feature: ocean water; material: water; isolation... | reverse complement strand
CCGTTTTCGAGGTGACGGATCGCGCGGCGCCGGATGTAGGGCTCAGCGATTTGCTTCATCTCGATCGCAGAGATCAAGCGGGTATAGACTCCCTGACCTTCCAAAGCACTTTGGAGTGCCATTCCATTAATCACGGTAGCCAACATGCCCATATAATCTCCTTGTACACGTTCGATACCAGAACTTGAGGCTTGCAACCCGCGGAAGATATTGCCTCCTCCAATTACAATCGCCACTTCCACCTCCAGGTCAATCAACTGTTTAATCTGGTCAGCATAGTGCTGTAGCATTTCCGGGGAAATACCAAACCCTTGATCCCCCATCAAGGATTCTCCACTCAGTTTGAGTAGAATTCGTTTATACTTTATAGCCATTTCCTATTTTATTTTCAATCATTGGGTGGTGGTGGGTTTAGGCTATACTGGTAGGGAGGCCCCATATAGGACGTAATTTCTCCATACCAGCTCTATCCTTATTTGGGCATAAAAAAAAGGCGAATTATCGAGTAATTCGCCTTTTTCTATACGTTTTTTTTAACCGAGCGTTACATGCTTGAAATCTGTAACGGTAAGTTCTTTATCTTTGGTCTGCAAGAAACCACTGACATTCAATGAGCTATCTTTTACGAACTGCTGATTGAGCAATGTTTTCTCTTTGAAGAATTTGTTTAGTTTACCCATCGCAATTCTTTCAACCAGATTTTCTGGTTTTCCTTCATTACGGGCAACTTCTTTACCGATCTCAATTTCTTTCTCGATGATGCTTTGATCTACACCATCTTTATCAACTGCTACTGGGTGCATAGCAGCCACTTGCATCGCTACATCACGACCAGCGTCGTAGAAGCTTTCATCTCCTTTGTTCAAGCCCACTAGAACAGCAGCTTTGTTACCCATGTGGATATAAGGAGCTACTTGCTCAGCCTCTAGCTTTTCGTAAGCCGCCAATTCGATTTTCTCACCAATCACACCTACTTGCTCAATTACTTTCTCTCCAATGGTGATTCCCTCAAATCCAAGACCTAACAAGCCATCACGATCAGCTGGCAGATTGCTCAAGGCGATATCAGCAAATTGTTGAGTCAACTTAACGAAGTCATCATTCTTAGCTACGAAATCAGTTTCACAGCTCAACTTAACAATAACTCCTTTTTTATGGTCATCAGAAACTACGGCGATAACAACACCCTCATTCGCTTCTCTATCGGCTCTTTTATCAGAGAGTTTTTGTCCTTTTTTACGTAGAATCTCGATTGCTTTATCATAATCTCCTTCAGCCTCAGTTAGTGCTTTTTTGCAGTCCATCATACCCGCACCGGTAGCGTCCCGCAATTTTTTCACGTCGGCAGCAGAAATTTTTACACTCATTTTGATTTGATATTATGATGTTGTGATAAAAGAAATATTTCGGTAAGGCCTATACCGTCCCCTACACAATACTTCAAAACATTTCAAAAAGTTCAGGGCTTCAATTAGCCTTTAGCCGTAGCTTCTTTCTCTGCTTTAGCTTGCTTGCGATCTTCCAATCCCTGACGGATAGCAGAAACCATATATTCTGTGATAATGGCGACAGATTTAGAAGCATCGTCATTAGCAGGAATTGGGAAGTCAACCTGATTAGGATCAGAGTTGGTATCGACTACACCGAAAGTGCGCAATCCTAATTTGTGTGCCTCAGCCACTGCAATGTGCTCGTGGTGGATATCCACGATAAAGATCGCAGAAGGCAAACGATTAAGGTTGGCAATACCCCCCAATACTTTATCTAGCTTTGATAATTCACGAGTCAAAGTCAATCGTTCCTTCTTGGTAACGTTAGACAAAGTACCATCTTGAAGCATACGCTCGATGTTCTGCATTTTCTTAACAGAACGACGGATGGTGGAGAAGTTGGTCATCATACCTCCCAACCAACGTTCGGTTACGAAAGGCATTCCGACACTGCGTGCAGCAGTAGCAACAATATCACGAGCTTGCTTTTTAGTAGCAACAAACATGATCTTCTTACCAGACTTGGCCAAGCCGTATAAAGCTTTAGCTGCATTGTCCATGCATTCCATTGTCCGGTTAATATCTATAATGTGGATACCTTTACGCTCCATGAAAATATAAGGAGACATTTTAGGGTTCCACTTTTTCTTCAAGTGGCCAAAGTGTACCCCAGCATCCAATAACTCTTTATAGGTAGGCTTTTCCATTGTCAAATTTTAAAAGGTGATGAACCTCTAAACAGGTAATTCATCAAATTGAAAAATAGATTAACGCTTACTGAACTGGAAGCTCTTTCTTGCTTTGGGCTTACCGTATTTCTTACGTTCAACCACACGAGCATCTCTAGTCAAGTACTTCTTCTCTTTCAAAGGCTTACGGAAGTCTTCGTTCAGTTTGACAAGCGCACGAGAAATCGCCATACGCACTGCCTCAGCTTGGCCCTTAAAGCCACCGCCAGTTACATTAACTTTTAGGTCGTAAATATTTTCTACCTCAACAGTATTGAAAGGATCTACGATCTTGAATTGAATATGTGCTTGTGGGAAGTAATCCTTCCAGTCACGACCGTTTACTGTGATCTTACCATTTCCTTTGGTAAGGTAAACCCGTGCGACCGAAGCTTTACGTCTCCCTATAGCATTAATCATTTCCATGGTCTAAACAGATTTATTCAAACCGACGCTGGGTCGGATAATGATTGATTAAAATTTAAAATCTTCTGGTTTCTGCGCGTGATGAGGATGCTCATCTCCAGCATAAACAAAAAGTTTTTTGATCATTGCTCTTCCTAGTTTATTCTTAGGAAGCATGCCTTTCACAGCATTTTCGATGATTGCGTATGGCTTTTTGGCCATCATGTTTTTCGCAACGGTGCGTTTCTGACCGCCTGGGTGACCAGAGTAAGTGATATACTCTTTCTGGTCCCATTTGGCACCAGTAAATCTTACCTTATCGGCATTGATTACAATCACATAATCACCAGCATCGAAATGCGGAGTATAGGAAGCTTTGTGTTTTCCACGAAGTACGGTAGCAATACGAGTGCAAAGGCGGCCAACAACCTCTCCTTCGGCATCAATGACGTACCACTTACGCTCAACAGAATCCTTGTTCTCCGACTTTGTTTTGTAGCTCAAAGTATCCACTGCTCGTCCTTTTTAAAGGTGATAGAATAAAAACGTTCTCAGAATTTTTTTTGGTTAGCGTTCTAGCTAGAAAAATTGCGCCCAGCGGAAGCAAAGTTTTTAGCTAAAAAGGCAACTCCAAAACACAAAAATTGTCAGAGAACCTATAAACAATTATGCCCTCTTTTTCCAAAGGCGGCACAAAGGTAATTTTCTTTACCACAATAACCAAGCTTTTTTCAAAAAAAACTCTAGGCGAAAACTCATAAATGCCTGATAAACAGTAAAAATTTCGCACAGAAATTTTGTCACCCCTTATTTTAGGCCTTTTTGCGGTTTGCAAAATTATAGTTCTATCTCCCTCTAGTTATACTCTAACCAACTCGTAGCTGTGCATGCCTTATCCACCTTAAATCTAATCCATCTCGCCTCGAAAGCATCGGGGAAGTCATGATTGACAAATTCGCCCGCCGGCACTTCAAATTGCTGGTATTCTACCCAAGGACCATGTCCTAGCGGTTGCACTTCCACCGTGTAAGTCACCGTCTCCGAAGCATCGTGATAGAGAAAGAGCTTCCGTTCGTCATAAAAGCCGATTAAATAGGGATCTGAATACTCGCCGGCCTGAACAGGGGTATCCATCCAAGGGCCTCCCTTACCGGAAGGTTTGCCCAGCTTCCAAAGGTCATCGATTGTCCCTACCCATACCGCTGCTTGATTATCTGCAGAGCGGATCAAGTGCGTACCAGCCTCTGCATCCGCAGAAATGCCTGTCATGACTAGGAGGCCGCGGTAGGAGGCATAATCGTGAATGCGATAATTATGCGTAGCAATCGGACGAATCTTGGCGAAGCCATCCGCATTTTCGGCGGGTAGTTCGTAAAAGGTACCATGACAGCTGAATAGGTCCCGCTCGGTAGCTACCTCCCGACAGATGCGCAACTGGGCGGATTCTATGAGCGGCGTATAGGCTTCCGATTGCTTGGGCAAACGCCATCTTCTTCCATTAATATCCGTAATTAATATAGACGAAGGCTCTACTTTCACTACTTGTTCCGGGATGGCAAATTTTTCTCGTATAAAGGCTTCTGTTTCGGGATCCGTTTTCGGGATCAACTGTAATTTCTCGTCTAGCTCGTAATAAGCAGTGGTTGCGTTCCCTTCCGGGGAAAAGTTTTGGGTAGCTACCCCCAGTGCTCTGCGATCCTCCCCTAAGCCATACAGTAGCCCTCCCATGACCTGTCGTTCCCCCAAGGTCGCTAGTCCATTGAAGATAGCATCCGTTGTATTTGGCCTTGCATCTTCGGCAGAAAAGTTGAAGGCGAGACTGAGGGTTGCTGCGGTATTGCTCTTGGCACGTATCCATTCGCCTGCTAGGCTGGGGTCAATTGTCAGGTTTAGGCTTTGGCCGGCGGGGATTTGGACGCGCTGCCATTCTTGCCATTGCGCATCTCCTTTGGAATCTACTTCTAAAAGCAGTTCCACCGCTCGCTTGGAATGATTTTTCACCCAAGCCTGACGCTGAGGCCATCCGGCTAGTAAGAAAGGCATAGAATAGGTATCCGCGTCGACCGTTTCTTCCATCCAAACTGCGCCAGCTGCAGTCGCTGGTCCTAGGTCATCAGGCGTATCCAAACTTGTAAACCAAAGGTTTGAATTCGATTGTCCCGGACCTTCAATCCCGCCTTTCTGTGGGCGTTTATTTAGGAATTCCTTTTGCGCCGAATCATCACAGCCAAAAACCAACTGGTCCCTCCAACGGGTAAAATCTCCGATCACCTTCAGGTAGGCGGAGCGAGGGCGAATACCACGTGTATTTCCACGAGTAAAACTGGCCGGAAAGGACCAAAACATACCGTGCATGGTCATTAAATAGTCAGGGGCCTCCGCAGTTCCGACATTTCTGATTCGTGGCCATTCTGTGTTCCATCCGTGCGCGCCGTCGTAACTGTTACTCGCCTTTGGCAAGCGGAAAAAAGACCAATCCCCCTCACTCCTTACCCCGACCAGTACCGACTTATGATCCCAACCGGTTACCCAGATGGGGTCTGTGGCTGGATTGGGGTTGCCATGAATTCCGCCAGGTCCGGTCACCTCCACAAATTGAGAACGCCGAATCGTTTTCCACTCTTGACCGTCCCATTCTGCCAATACTCCTGATTCCACATCAAACTGCGTCCGCGATTCCGGTGAATTTTCCCCATTATTGGAATACACCAAAACGCCTTGCCCGGAATACAGCCCTTTGCCATGCGCCCCTAATAGCCCCGCATAACCTTCAGCTGTTTTGCCTGGTTTGTAATCCAATCGCTTCCCTTTCTCATGACCATCCTTATAGATGGTCTGCACCTCCAAACTCTTCGCATCTACGCTGTAGAAGCCCTCTTCCATGGTAGCATAGTAGATCTTTTCGGCTGGAGCATCGAGGTGGCGCGCATTGCCCGTATGTCGGCCCTGCATGATTTCGTAGGGAATGGTTCGTACCTTTCCTTTCTGGTCAATGGCATAAGGCCCGATGAACAATTGCTGGCTTTCGGAATGGATCATTCGATTGGCAGGGGTACCCCCGATACTTTCAGGTCTTATAATTTGCTGAAGGTCCGGCGTTATCTCATACAGCTTATCGGAAGATCCAGTCGGGAAGTGTGGCGCGTAAGTGATCACCCAGAGGCGATCTGCCCAAGGAACAACGGCCCCCGTTCCACATTCTCCTTCCTGATTGTAATAGGCTAAATGCGGGTAGATTCCGCTTACCTGGATCGGTAGATCTTGCTTGGCTTGATTTGTGCTACGGCAGGCACCTAATCCTAGGAGTATTAGGACTAGTATAGTTGGTTTTTTCATGTTTTGAAGATATCTAAAATTGGGATGGCTCTGTCAATATATTGAGGTAATTTTGATTGATCAATCCGAGCTTGAATTACCCCAACTCGTCTTAACATGTCAGCTATAGTCGAAGGCACTATCCTATAGTGCTTCCCAGACACCCATGAAATGACCGGCACTACCTCCGATGACAAACAGGTGCCAGATGGCATGGTAGTACTTGATGCTTGAACGCGCATAAAAATACACGCCCACGGTGTAAGAAATTCCTCCAAAAATGATCCAATAGAGACTGCTGCTCGGCATCTGATCTAGCATCGGGGGTAAGGTAAAGATGGCCATCCACCCCATACCCAGATACAATGCCAAGGAGAACCACTCCCACTTATCGAAGAAAAACAGTTTATAGAAAATCCCAAACACCACTAGACCCCATAGGATAGCCAGATAGGTATAGCCCTGCGCATTTGGGAGGTAGATCAATAAAAAGGGAGTATGCGTACCTGCGATCAAGAAATAAATACAAATGTGGTCTATTTTTCGCAGCAGATATTTGCTCCGTTCATCCCGTGCACTGTGATAGATGGTAGAGCTTGAATACACCGCCAGTAGGGAAAGCATAAATACCAACACCCCCCAGAACTGGGCTGTCACCCCTTGCGCCCGGTATAAAATAAAGGGCGTGAGTAATACACCTAGTAAGAGTCCCAATGCGTGGGTAAGTACATTGGCTTTTTCATCAGGATCCAGGGGTGGCCGTTTGCTTTTCCCTGGCTTTACAGTCCTTTCCACCATTCCAGTCGTTCTCGGTTACTTTTTGAAAGATCATATACCACTCCATTAATGATCATCAAACGATTAACATTTTTCTCTTGCAAAATCAAAGCAGGATGTTGGCCCGGAAGGATTCGATCTTCCTTTTTCTCTTTGGCGGATACTACCTTCAATGGAATACGTGCCAGCATTTCTCTTGAAGGCATGGTCTCCATACGTACAGTGGTGTAGCCTTTTTGCCACAGATCAGCAATCTTAAGTGACTTCAAAGCTTTCCAGTCTGATACTAGCTTGGGGTATATCTTGCCCGGAACAAGCCTTTTACCTCGCGCAGGAATGGATTCGTAGGCAAAGAAGGTGGACAGATCCCCCATGTCTTGGATATATGCATCAAAGTAATAGGGAATCGGTGTATCTCCTCCTACATCTCTACGTCTGATACCTACATCAACGGTGTACCAGTTGCCATTATTTTCCACTTGGACTTCGCGCAAAACGACATCGTGGAAGGCATTACTATTGTTGTACGGAATTTTATCGTAAGCTTCAAGAGGGTAATCTCCCACCTGATCTTCAGCAATTCCATTGAGTGCCGTCAGAATGGCAATGAAATTGAGCTTTCGCAATTCTTGCTTCTCCAAATCTCCTTTTAATCCCCCCGTTTCAATTAGGATAGTACTAGTACCCCATTTTTGAATATTATCTCCGAAGGCGCGTGGTTCGAAAGCATCATTATAACGTCCTACCTTACCCGGAATGTACTGCTGAAGCACAGCATTCATTTCTCCAATCATCCGCATCGATAGCTCTCGAGTCGGATTCACCTCTTTTTCATAATTGTAGGCGGGAGCGAGGAAAGAAATGGCGGCCGTATGTGGGTTATTACCAGCGGCATAGTAACGGCTTTGATCATGCAAGTTAAATCCCCAATCCGCATCTAGCTTGTCTCGCATCTCCTTAAGGATTCGAGATTCTGGGCATTCCAGACGTAGCGCATCGCGATTCAGGTCGATTCCCAGTGCATTGCGGCGTTGGAAACGCTCAGCACCATCTGGATTTAGCATAGGAATAAAGACAATCTTTAATTCCTTAAGCAGCCTATCTCTCATTTCATTGAGCGCATCATCAGCTACTAGGAAATTGAAGATATCGAATAGTGCCATGGTAGCGGTAGGTTCATCTCCATGCATTTGAGACCATAAGAGTACGGTCTTGTCTCCGCTGCCCACACTTACGGAATAAATCGCTCTACCTTCAATTGACTGTCCTTGTTGTTCTACGGAGAAGGGACGTTTTAGCCCTTGGATAATGGGTTCGATATCTCGGTGCTTAAAGCGGCGATGGGTAATCTTCTTTTCCTTGTAAGCGCTGTAGCTACTGGCTAGTTTTTGGTGATCAAAGGTGATGGGCTGTGCACAGGCCATCGTTTGTAGGAGGAAATAACAGCTTAGCAGCTGGAGGATGATTCGCATGTTTTTGCTCCAAAAATAGCCTTTTTCGATAGGATCAATCTCCTGTTCTACTTTTTTATGCTAAACACTCAAGCCGCAGGGACTCTGACTTGTCAAGGGAGGAAGCTCCACTACTTTTCTTGCCTTGCAGCACGAAAACGATAAAGTAATACGAGAAGGATAAGTACGCCCCCTGCTCCTACAGCTAGATAATAAGGATCTCTTCCAAACAATTGGTGATCCTTGGTTTGCAAAGGGAAAGTATCTCCAAGGATCATCAAGTGTGCCCAATAGCTGGGGGTCGTAAAAGTTGGCGGTGCATTTTCAAGGTATTCCAGTTTGGCTTCCTGTAGTAAAACATCAATAGAAGTTCCCGGATTTTTTTTGGCCTTTTGATAGAAGGACAAAAGGATATCCTTGGTTGAATAATCGGAGGCTTCCCAAAGTGTGGCCAGTAAGCGATCACAGCCGGCATAAGTAAAAGCACGAGCTAAACTCCTAACCCCCTCCCCTCTTTGCAGAGCCCCAAAGCCAGTATTACAAGCACTGAGAACTGCCAGATCTGCTCCGATTTGCATATTGTAAACATCTGATGCCTTGAGCATAAAATCAATAGAGTCTTGGGCACGGGAAAAGATCAGCGCAGAATTCAAAGGGTATTCGTCATCCACCAGGGCGTGCATCGCCAAATGTAGAATCCGATATTGTTCTGCTTGTTCTAAAAAAGTAGCCTTGGTAGCTTCTCGATTGACCCAGGTCTGCCCGCCCAGAATTTTGGCGGCGGCTAGCACCTCGTCATCGGAATACTTAAGTCGACCCATTTCCCTATTCTCTCCTTCTAACCTTTCCAAACCTGTGCCTTTGAGGCCTTTCAGCGTGAAATCATCGTATTCCAAGCCAAAGCCCGCAAATCCAGAACGAGCTCTTCTGACCCCAAGGCGAGTCCGTCGGTCAGCAAAAGCCAACTGATTCGAATAGCTGTAACTCAAAGCATATTTCCGTAGTAAATATGGAGCTCTTCTTGCCTGTAGTCCCTGCTTGCTAGGTTCTGTCAACAGAAGTTCGAATGGGAATTGTAACAATAATTCATCCGGAATGATTTTCAATCGCTTCAGGTCTCCTACGGTCTCCAAATAAGCTAAGGGCTGAGATAATAACTGCTGGTAAAGAGCATAGGACAGCTGCGAAAACTGAGCCTCTACTTCTCCCGGATCAGCTTGCTGCACGATCTCCCGAAAAGCTTGAATACTTGCCTCAAAATCGCGGTCCTTCTCCAGCTCGAAATAGCGAAACTGGTTCTTGGTCATCAAAAAGATTAGGAGGGTGTTTTCTCCTACAAAGTATTCAATCAGCGCACTTTTATTATCCAACTTTTGCTGTAATGCCTTGATGGGAATAGGTTCGATAAAACTATACTTAAGGGCATAGTACCGAGGGTAGTCAGATTCCAATGTGTTCACCATTTCTTCGTAGGCACGTCTTAGGCGAAACAAGCTGTCGGGGCCTGTGGCCAGGATGGGATCACTAGGACTTGCTGCCAAGATTTGGGCTTCCAAATTATAATAGGCTTTCTTGAGTTGACGCTCCCTTCGAAGCATGGCTGAGGGAATCCCCGCAAAGGATTTGGCCTGCTCATTTTGTAAACCTTCCAAGAGGACAAGAGATTTATTCTTAGCGGCCAGTTGGTAAGCCCTTTCCAGGGCTATTTGATCGCCCGTTTTTTCATACGCATCAAGATAGCTTAGAACTGCTTTTTCATATACCTCCTTCATATCTTCCTGTAATATGTATTTGGAAGCACCGTCGGACAGGCCTTGGCGAATCTGATTGAATAGGGTGTCAATTTTTTCATAGGCTTCGAGGGCTGCTGCTAAGGCCTGATTATCACCAGAGCGATTAGCCATTTCCCGATAGGCTGTTGCTTTTTGACCTAAGGTTTGCGCCAGATAATACCGGTTGGCAACCATTCTGTTTTTAATGATCGGGTTGGCGTAGAGGGATAAATCACGAGCATCTTCGATCAACTCAGCAATTCCTAATTGGTAATTTTCAAGCCCAGCGGTGAGATTCTGCTGCAATACATCTACATCTCCTAAGTTCTCATAAGTGTTTGCAACATGCTCATTCAAATTGGTCTTTTTGAGCGCTTGTTTCAAATCCAGCGCGAGGCGGTAGTAGTATGCGGCACTGTTTAATTCTCCACTTCTTTTCTCCAGCGTTCCTAACTGATCATAATTCTTAGCCAGTAAATCCTGATAATTACTATCTCTACTAATTTGAATAGAAGCCTGAAGGTAGTTTCTACTCTCGTTAAATCTCCCATAATCCAAGCTAATGGTGCTTAGATTTTGATAGACCTCAGCTCGACGGCGCGACTCAAAATACCCTGTCAGCGGAAGCAATAAGCGTAGCGCTTCGTTGAACCTTGCTTCTGCTTCTGCAGTCTTGCCTTGTAGTCGGAGCACGATGCCATAGGTATTGAGAAAATCCGCCTGGCTATAAGAATCTAATTCAATTTCAGATTGATAAATAGATTCGGCTTGTTGAAGATATCTTTCGGCACTGACATGATCATTCACCTTATGCAGCAAATACCCCCACTCTTGATATACGGCAGCTTCCTCCCCTGGAATCCGATCTTCTAAGCCTGCATAAATATTGCCCGATCTTCGAAATGCCTCGATACCTGCATAATATTCTTCTAGCGAAGTATTTACAAGGCCTATCATATAGTGTATATAGGCCGTTTCAGCGTGCAATTCTCCCCAGCAATTCTCATAAGCAGGAAGAACCTCCTCCTGAAATTTCTCTAGAGCAAAACTCAGACTATCATGGTAGTAAAGGCATACTGCTTTGAGGTAGAAATGCTGGCCCGAAAGGGCACAACTAGCTTCATCAAGGGCCAACTGCTGCTCTGTAGAGACTAGGAAGTTATAAGCCTCTAAATAGGCGTCTTGCGCCCGTAAGCTGTAGACCGAATCGATGGTGATCGTCAACAAGGAGTCTACAGGGGATTGGGACTGGGAATAGGATGCGGAAGCCAATAGCAACACCCAGCAAAATAATAGTAGCTTTTTCATACGAAAAGTGTAAAATGCAGGTGAAGTCGGGAGAGCAAGCCACAAATCTATTGGAGGGTGAATAGAAGCCTTTTGAACTCCAAAGTTTGACTCTTTCTCGAAGTTCAAAAGGCCCTAGAGTTTCGGCTTATTGCTTAACAAGCTTTTTCATTACGCTTCCGGTAGATCCATGAATCTTCAACAAATATACACCTTGCGGCAAATTTGTAGCTACTTGTAGATCAATCAACTGTGATCCAGCATCCAATCTTTGTTCGCTTTCTTGAATCAATTTCCCGGTTGAACTTAGAATTTGCAGGTTTACAGGGCCAGCTTCCTGAAGCTCTAAAGCTATGCGGAAGTGTCCACTTGTCGGATTGGGGAAAACACCTTGCACGAAGGATTTGCTTGAAAACACCAGGCTTTTCCCCCGATCTTCCGGCGATCCACCCGAGCAATTTTCCGTGAATGCCGTTACAGCACCTGGTCCATCCAAGATGCCACTGGTCAATAACTTTTGACCTAAGTCGGGATTTTCCTTGACCCCATCCAGGATAGCACACTTGACCTCTTGATAGTCGAAAGGAGCAAGGGTGGCTAATAAACCGGCCACATAGCTCACAAATGGAACAGCTTGAGAAGTCCCACTCTTGATTGCCCAGGTAGACCCCATGTAGGTGGAAAGGATCTCTACACCAGGTGCAGCCAAGTCTACTGTGGTTAGACCCGTATTCGAAAAATCTGCCAATTGTCCTTCACAATCCGCAGCAGCTACCGATATGATATTGTCTAGTTCGAAGCTAGCTGGGTAGGTGGCTCGTTCGAGAATATCATTGTCCTCCTGTTCATTTCCAGCCGCTGCCACAAATAATACATTATTTAATCTGGCCACATCAATAACTTCTCTCAATGGAGGGTTATTGCTTGGAACAGCACCGCCCGGAATTTGATAACCAAAACTACATCCAACAATATTGGCACCAGCGTTTACAGCATGATCTATACTGCGGATTACATCACCTAAACTTCCAGTCCCTTCTTGATCAAAAGCCCGGTAGAACTTCAAGTTAGTCTGAACCTCTGGCCCTAATAGATTTTCCAATGCTACAATACCCCCCGTATGGATACCGTGTCCATTTTGATCATTAGGAATGTCGTCCCACTCAAAAATGTCTCCGCCAACATCATTCAAATCAACAAATGGATCAAAGTAGGAAGTATGGTGCAAAATCGGATATTCTATTCCAGAAAAGGGACCACCAGCATCGACAATGGCTATTTCCGCTTGATATCCTGCATCTTGGCCTGCGGAATTTGGAAGACTTTTAGGACGGATATTAAAAACAGATTGTTCGCAGGGATATAGGGGGTCAGGTACCTGTACTTGGAAATCTGGATTATTCATGATGTAGTCCAAGTCGAGGATCACGTCAAGTCCAACGGACTTCACCTTGGGTTTACCCTTTGCATTTTGCACCACCTCATGTATATCACTGAAGGGATTGAAGATAGAAAAATTAACCACCCATAGTCTCATGCCAGAAGGGTTAGACATCCAAAGTTCATCTGCATGATACAAACTAATTAAATGATTAATATCATTGGTAGTTGCGTTGTCAGTAAACTTAATTAGCAGATGGTTGCTATGGTGATCATTTTGGGCTTGTATCCCACCAAAATTAAGAAGAAAGAAAAATAGGAGAAGTGTTGTAACAGTTGTCTTGTACATGTTGTCTTTGTTTGTAATGGAAATAGGGAGTACAACTATTATAAATCAGGCGGGAGGGAAACGTGACACCCCAAGATAAAAAAAACATGTCTCCTAGCTCGGAGACATGCTCTGAATTTAAGACAACTGTAAAAAATGAGTACTTCGTGCTCCATAGGAAACACGATTGTTCTCCCTCTTATAAGCCAGGAATAAGGAATCGTGACAAGAAAGGCAGACTTAATATTTGATTTTGCTATACGGCAAGAAAAGCAAGCCTGAGACTATGTACTGTGTAACATAAACTCATTCAACTCTACCTTACCACTAAGCTCTCATCAGTCAAAAATATTTTTCACTTTTCCCTGTCACGTTTGGCACATGGTAGATTTATAATAGATGTAAAGTCTAGAAATAGGCCCTGGAATACTGCTTTAGACAACTGTAATAATGAAACACATGCACCTTAAGCTCCATACCTTTGTTGCCGGTAAGAATGAGGTAGAAATCAGTATCTTGCAATTTATTTTTTTGAATGAATCCAAGATTATTGGAACGATTCAAACCGGACTAAAACAATGCAAATCGAAAGCTAATGGGATTGCTGCAAGGGTTTTTGAAGCCTTGCAACAAAGGTTCTCAGATGATCAAATGTACCAGACAAAGGAACTCTGGGAAGCCACCGATCAGCTGGTGCGCAAGGAAGTTAAGATGCATAACCAATTAGTATTCAACAATTTCAACTTAAGCGCTGAAGAGTTTGAGCAAATGCTCAGTGCGCTACAAAAGGGAGATGAGGCTCTCTTTGAGCAGGTGTTCCTCAGTCATTTCAAAGCTTGTTGCCGATTTCTACAAGATCGATTCAATGCGAGCCCTACCGATGCCTACGATGTAAGTATGGAAGCGCTACTTAAGTTTCACAAACGCTTGAAAGCAGGTAAGATTCGCTACGGTAATTTGCGATACCTCTTTACACAAATGGCGAGTCAGATCTACATGAAATGGAAGCGCGGCCCTCAAATACAAACCGTTCCCGATAACTTTGACTTAATTGATGAAAACAGTGATGTCTCTAAGCAAGAAAACATGATAATATTTGGAAAGGCCTGGCAAAAATTATGTCAGGATTGTAAAGGTTTATTGCAGGCGTTCTATTATGAGAAAACCCCTTTGGTAGATATCGCTAAAAAAACCGGAAAAACTGACGTGGCACTTCGGAAGCAAAAACAGCGCTGCCTACAGAAGCTCCGCAAACATTTTCAACAAATAGCTAACTAGACCCGACGAGCCATGAAATTATTCAAAAAATATCAGAGTGATCAAGAACTCGATCCGAAAGAACTGGAACAAATCAGTAGCCAGTTGATTAATGCTGGATTGGATTATCAAAAAAAAGAAGCTTGGGCCAAAAAACTAGCAGAAGAACACGACTTCGAGCGCCCCAAGCCAGTTAAAACTATCCGCCTGATTCCTACGCTTCTGAA
>ENA-UENV01000282-UENV01000282.1-marine-metagenome-genome-assembly--contig:-NODE-282-length-14819-cov-187.634249_pt1 | contig 14819 bp, 9 predicted proteins | sample MGYA00237878_ERZ529328 | MGnify/ENA primary metagenome ERZ529328 (study PRJEB26372, sample SAMN05368348) | marine metagenome | biome: cultured habitat; feature: ocean water; material: water; isolation... | reverse complement strand
ACTTTCCCATCCAAAATTCTGGCACATCTACATAATGTTGCGGACCTTCCTTGTCAAGTCTTTCTGCTTCCGTATCTGGAGACCCCATTAGAAACCTACCTCCAGGAATTTTCACCATTTCTAAAGACACTCCATTACCCAAATCTTCAATTATCTGTCTAGCGCTTTCTTGCCTACGGTTAACAATACTTCCAGAAGCATTAACCCTTACAACTTCAAAAGTAAATAATTTTCCTTTTTCTGGTTGAGATGTTTGTGGCTGAGATATTTGTGGTGGAGAAATATGCTGAGTTTTCCTTTGAGAAGTCGGTTGAATAACAGACAAAATTTCTCCTACATTTTGAAACCTTTTCTTAGTTGCTCCCACAATCATTTTATCCAATATTTCCCCACATTCATTACTCACATTTGATTGTAAATAATCCCGCCATACCCAATCATTTTCACTCACATCAAATAAGTCAAAAGGTTCTATTTGAGTTAATAAATGAATACAAGTTACACCTAGACTATAAATATCACTTACAAAACTTGCTTTTCCTACTGACTGTTCTGGTGCCACATATCCCGCAGAACCTATAACCGTTCCCGTTCTTCCTAAAGCTGTCATTGTCGCATATTTAGCTGCTCCACAATCTACTAATACTAATTGATTATCTTTTCTTCTCCTAATAATATTTTCTGGTTTAATATCTCTGTGAATAATTTGTTGGGAATGAATAAATTCTAAAACTGGTAATAAACTTTTTAATAATTCTAATATTTGATTTTCACTAAAAGCACCTGACTCTTCTAGTTCCTGCTTTAAATTTTGCCCATCAATAAATTCTTGCACTAAATATTGCCGATTATTCTGAGTAAAATATGCTAAAAGTTCTGGTATTTGTGAATGCCTACCTAAACCATCTAAACGTTCTGCTTCTTGAGCAAATAATTTCGCAGCTTTTTCCAAATTTTTAGTTCCTTGTGCTTGAGGAAAAAATTGTTTAATTACACAAAAAGGCTTTGAAGGTTTATCTTCATCTACAGCTTGAAAAGTTCTACCAAAACCTCCTTCTCCGATTATTTTCAGAGGGCGATAACGTTCTCTTAATACTAATTTTTCACCACAGCTAGTACAGAATTTTGTTTGTGCTTGGTTAACTTCTAAACAGTCAGGGTTTAAACATTGAGTCGTTTCAATTTTTAGAGTCATTTTAATTTTTAGTTATAAAATTATGCAGATAAATTATATAAAGCTATAATTATAGCAATGCTATTTTATTTGTGGCAAAAATCTTACTGCTTTTTAGGTAACAAGCAACAGGCAACAGCCAACAGGTAAGAGACTCAACTTTTTGATCTACTTTTTGATTTGCCGGAACCTATGGGCGGATGGCTATATCTATTCTCATCATTTTCACACAGCCCTACTCTAAGAACTCTTAAAACTGCTGGGACCATAGAAACCGGGTTTCTTCTTTCGAGTCTCTTGTTGTTACCTTTATAGCTGTTGTGAGATTCTCCCACTGCGACCATAAGGACCTTGTATACAACATCCTCAACATTAATTCATATTTTTTACCTAGAAATGAAACACTTATGAAACCGCTTTTGTTATTTTCATACTTAAATCTAACCAAGTTGACCGAGTAATAGGAGCACTAGTCGAAATATAATCAACTCCGGTTTCCGCAACATTTCTAATAGTTTCCAGGGTAATATTTCCCGAGGCTTCAATTTTAATCCGACTATTATTTTGCCGAATCATTTTAACCGCTTGCTCCATCACTTCAACAGACATATTATCAAGCATAATAATATCCGCTTGATGCTCCAAAGCCCTCTCAACCTCCACCAATGTTTCCGTCTCCACCTCAATAGTCAAAGGATAAGGTATCCTTTCTCTCACCTTAGCGATCGCTTCCCCAATACCTCCAGCAGCAGCAATATGATTATCTTTAATCATCACCCCATCATCCAAACCCATCCGATGATTTTTCGCCCCACCAACTTGAGTAGCATACTTTTCCAAAATTCTCAGACCAGGGGTTGTTTTCCGAGTATCAACCAACTGTACTGGCAGACCAGCAATTTTCTCCACATATTTACGAGTCATAGTTGCTATCCCACTCAGACGCATCCCCAAATTTAAAGCCACCCTTTCCCCAGTCAGTAAACTATCTAAAGACCCATCCAACTTAGCAACTACAGTTCCCTTCTCACACCATTCTCCCTCAGCAACAGTAGGTAAAAAGTTTACCTGCTGGTCTAGAAGTTCAAATACCCTAGCGGCTATAGGCAAACCTGCAATAACCCCAGGCTCCTTTATTAACCAATGGCCTGTTCCTACAATTACCTCATCTTCTAGTAAAAGGCCAGAAGTTGTGCGATCGCCGCGACCAATATCTTCTAGCAACCAATCTTTTAATAAATTATCTAATATTATTTTTGGAGGTATGACCCCTTTCATAGTTTTCCCTATTTGCGAAAATCAAACAAAAAATTTTTTTCCAGTACAATCAATAATAACCATCTTGTACATTCCCCATATCTCTACTACTTTAAGATTAAAATACAGGGTCGATCAAAATATCCATGCTGAACTGAAAAAGCATTAAATCCACCCTTTCATTTTCAGTTAATTGTAGTTAACCTTATATATTTGCTGATATGCTCCAATAATTGATAATACCACCTGATTCAGAAAATTAATGATTAACTCAGCAATTCATTTGTCCAGTACTAAAACCTCCATCAACTCTAGCAATAGTTAAAGTAGATAGCCATAGTTCAGATTAGCAATTTTAGCCAGCACTGGAGCAACCATATTCATCTTTTCCCATCCCATTAAAAATATAGGAAACTCAAATTTTTTTTTTCAGACAAACTCTTCATCATTATTAGTAACTAGATGAACTTAGGGATAACTCATTTTGTAAGCTCGTTTAACTTCAAAATTAATTTTTCAAAGTTACTTAATCATTTTTGAGGGTCAATGTCCCTTTGTCTTAACCCTTGTCCACTCCCGGCCAAGTTTGATCAACAGACATCTGGGCCAAAATAAAATATTTTAATTAGCCTGATTACTAATTATTATTAGGCCAGGAATTTTGCTAAATTCCATTAAACTAACCAAAAAAAAACAAAGGTCCTTTTGTATCGTTAAAAGGACCTTTGTTTATATTTAACCTGGCATCGTGCTATTTTACCGGGCAGCTACCCACCGAGTATCTTCACCACTGCAGCGTTTCACTTCCGAGTTCGAGATGGATCGGAGTGGTTCCACTGCGTCATAGACACCAGGAAAAGCTAGTTAACTATAATCTTTTTTGTTATAATTACCTTTGACTGTTCAGGTCGCCGGTTGCTTTCTTTTCCTTACATTTACTACTATAAATACCTTTTCCATAAATGTCAACCCCCTAAGCAAAATTTTTTTTTCACCCCCAACTTTTCCCTAAAATCGGCCATTTTTCCTAAAATCAGGCACCCAAAAACTGTCATCTAGGGGCCATCTGTATATTTGTGGCCCAAATTAAGCTCTAACCTTTCTTCTTTACTGAATTTTCCCTTTTTTCTCAAACCATTTAACAACTTGTTGGACAGTTAAATCCTGAAGTGCTACAGCAGATTCTTGAGCAACTTGTTTTAAAGGGGACAAGGAGGCCATCACCAATCTAGTAAAGAAGCTCTCAAAACTAGGGTCTGAATCTAAATTTTGCTTCAGACTTTTGTCCTTTTGCATCCAAGCCTTCACCTGTTCAGCAGGTATTTCCTCTAGAGTCAAACCTGTTTCCCTTGCTATTTGCCTTAAACACCTTAAAGAATAAATGGCCAAACGCGTTGAAAACTTATCTTTTGAAGTTAAGAGAGCTGCATCAACTTGAGCCGACTCCTCGGAAGTTAAAAAATTTAGAGATGATTCCATATTAACTTTATGATTTGATATTTTTTGACTGACGGGAAAGGGGCATTCTAACAAAAGTTAAAAGTCAAAGGTCAAAAAGAGGAGGTTAAATTCTCAGTACCCACTGTATTGTATTTAGGAATTTGAGAATATTCTCACAAAAATGGCCACTGCTGCGATATGTCACTTTGAGTAATCTCTTTTTAAAATTTTATTTTTTAGTAATTAAATAACCACAGCGATGTTCTCCATTAACAATTGAGTGGGTTCTTTCCACAGTACAATCAGGCAGTACAGCACCAAACATCTCTAATTCATGGCCACAAACAATGGGAAAAGATTCGGCCACATTAGATATGGCACAATTATGTTCTATTAATATATAGCCTTCAACTTCCTCTAAACTTGAATCACTTTTGAATTGTGAGTTTTGAGTTTTGACCTGTTCATTAGGGTACAATTCTGCCATGTAGCCCTCAGCTTTGCGAATTTCTACTAATTGGGCCATCCGCTCCTGTACTGAGCCTGTCCCCAATAGTTGGCGATAGTGCATTGCTTTGCGTTGCCATTGTTCGTGCAGCACTTGGCTGAGTTGCTCATGTCCCATAGTTTCGGCAAAGGTATCGAGGAAAGAAACAGCGAATTTATCGTAGCTGTGGGGAAAGCGATCGCGTCCCTGGGTTGTCAGTTCATAAATATGTTGTGGCCTTCCCGTTCCTGTTCCTACTGATTTGTATGTAATTAGTCCTTCTCGTTCCAGATCCTTCAAATGACGACGTATAGCTTGGGGACTAATTTCTAGGGACTTAGCTAATTCTAAGGCAGTAGCTTGAGTTTGCTTCATCAAATGTTGCAGAATTTCTTGTTTGGTTGAATTTTGTTGAGTCGTTTCCATCATTTCAGTTATCAGTTATCAGTTATTAATACCGACCCCCTTCAGCCAGGGACTTAAATACTTATGACAAAAAATCTTTGTCGTCCCCTATCCCAGGGCGGGAGACCTAATTTTTTGGTTTTTTGGTAAAAAAAAAATATTTTTACTAGACTTTGACAATATTAGTATTGTTAATGTAACATAAAAGAGAATTAAACAACAAATAAGTTGTTTAAGTATCCACCAAGTAAATATAACGAGGAAATTAAGTATAATGACTGCTAAAGTAACAAGTTTAGTCAATCAACCTTATAAATATGGTTTTGTCACTGATATTGAGTCAGACACAATTCCTCGTGGACTAAGCGAAGACATAGTTCGTCTGATATCTGCTAAAAAGAATGAACCAGAGTTCATGCTCAACTTTCGTCTCAAAGCATACAAGAAGTGGCTGCAAATGAAAGAACCACTTTGGGCACATGTTGACTATCCAAAAATAGACTATCAGAATATTATTTACTATTCAGCACCAAAATTGCAAGACAAGAAGAAAAGTCTAGAGGAAGTAGACCCTACTTTGTTAGAAACTTTTGAGAAACTTGGCATTCCCCTCTCAGAGCAGAAACGTCTAAGCAACGTTGCGGTTGATGCTGTGTTTGATAGTGTTTCTGTTGCTACTACTTTTAAAGAAAAGCTGGCTGAGGAAGGGGTAATTTTTGGCTCTATATCTGAAGCAGTACAGGAACATCCAGAGTTAGTAGAAAAATATCTGGGTAGTGTTGTACCAGTGGGGGATAATTTTTTTGCGGCTCTTAATTCTGCTGTGTTTAGTGATGGGTCTTTTGTGTTTATTCCTAAAGGTGTAAAGTGTCCGATGGATCTATCGACATACTTTAGAATTAATAATGGTGAGTCTGGTCAGTTTGAGCGGACTTTAATTGTGGCAGAGGAGGGTAGTTCAGTAACATATTTGGAAGGTTGCACTGCTCCAATGTTCGATACTAACCAACTTCACGCTGCGGTAGTTGAGCTGGTTACCCTTGACAATGCTGAAATTAAATATTCAACTGTGCAAAATTGGTTTGCTGGGGATGAAAATGGTAAAGGTGGTATTTATAATTTTGTGACTAAGCGCGGTTTGTGTAAAGGAGTAAATTCTAAAATTTCTTGGACTCAGGTAGAGACTGGTTCAGCTATTACCTGGAAATATCCTAGTTGTGTTTTGGTGGGTGATAACTCAGTGGGAGAATTTTATTCTGTTGCTCTAACTAATAATAAACAACAAGCAGATACAGGCACAAAAATGGTACATGTTGGCAAAAATACTCGCAGTACAATTATTTCTAAAGGTATTTCTGCTGGGAACTCCGCTAATAGTTACCGTGGTTTAGTAAAAATGGGGCCTGGTGCTAAGGGATCACGGAACTATTCTCAATGTGACTCAATGTTAATAGGCGATCGCGCACAAGCAAATACTTTTCCTTATATTCAAGTAGATAATAATACTGCTAAGGTTGAACATGAAGCTTCTACTTCTAAAATTGGAGTTGACCAACTTTTCTATTTTGCTCAAAGAGGTATTTCTCCTGAGGATGCGGTTTCTATGATTATTAGTGGTTTTTGTAAGGATGTATTTAATGAATTACCAATGGAGTTTGCTGCGGAAGCTGATAAGTTATTGAGTCTGAAATTAGAAGGTACAGTAGGTTAAATAAGGGAGTAGGGGAGAAGGCTAAAAAATATTCATGTTTGTAATTATACCATATCAAATTAAAGTTTGTTGTAATAATTAATAATGAATGAGTTTTCTGCCAGTTACTACTTCATGTTACTAAAAAACTTTCTAACTCTTTTTTTTGCAACTTTAGTTTGGGTTTTGCACTGCAACATGATTAAATGGCAAGGCAACCCAATAAAAGTTTATATCTATAGTTTTCAGCACATCGCGTATCAGCGAAAGTAAAAACTATAGTAAAAACTATTGGTTGTCGATGATAAGTTTTATTAATTTCCTAACACTTTGGGACTAGTTATATATGATTCTAGTAGATAAAACGTCATTTTCAAATAATTAAAATCAGAGTAAGGCTTACGTACCGACCTGGTGCTCATACAAAATTTCCAGATTTGAAAAACAGTAATCAGGGTAATAAACCAGGTTTCCTCTTTGGGTGAGTAAGTCCTGAAGATAATTACAATTTACACCCCACTTAAACTTAGCAGTAATTATTAATTATTAATTAATTACTAAAGTACTTACTTCTTAGAGAAATCAAGGGTAAATTACTTAATGAAAATCATTCATAACTCTTCTTATGTAAATATGATTAAAGAAAATAGCGAAGTAATTTTATCTGTTAAAAACTTAACAGCGAATGTAGAGGGAAAAGAGATTCTCAAAGGTTTTAATCTGGAAATAAAAGCGGGAGAAATCCATGCTATTATGGGGCCAAATGGTTCTGGAAAAAGCACATTTTCTAAAGTCTTGGCTGGTCATCCGGCCTACGAAGTTACAGGTGGAGAAGTAACATTTTTAGGTAAAAATTTATTCGACATGGAACCAGAGGAACGATCATTAAATGGTGTTTTTTTGGCATTTCAATATCCTCTAGAAATTCCTGGAGTTAGTAACTTAGATTTTTTACGAGTTGCTTATAATACGAAACAAAAATATCAAGGATTAGAAGAATTAGATGCTTTTGATTTTGATGATTTGGTACAGGATAAATTAGATGTTGTGAAAATGAAACCAGAGTTTTTAGACCGGAGTGTAAATGAAGGTTTTTCTGGAGGGGAAAAGAAGCGAAATGAAATATTACAAATGGCATTGTTAGAGCCAAAATTAGCAATTTTAGATGAGACAGACTCCGGGTTAGATATTGATGCTTTGAGGATAGTGGCAAATGGAGTAAATAAATTAGCAAATGAATCAAATTCTTTGTTAATAATTACTCACTATCAACGTTTATTAAACTACATTGTTCCGGATTTTGTTCATGTAACAGAAAGTGGTAGAATTATTAAAACTGGTACAAAAGAATTAGCATTAGAATTAGAAGAAAAAGGTTACGATGATGTGACTGAAGTAGCAAAAGTTGGGGTTTAAAAAGTATGCAAATATCCGTCAAACCAGAGATATTTTATTTAGACAAATTACTTGAAGAATCTTGTAAAAAAGTTTCCCCAGCTATAGCGTCAGACTTTTCTCTAGATGTAAAGATGGCAGCTTGGTTACAACAAGTACGCGATCGCGCAGCTGCCTGGGTGCGTGAGTTGAGTATTCCTACTAAAAAAGATGAGGAATGGCGCTTTACTAATTTGTCTTCAATGATGAAGCTAAGTTTCCAAGCACCGACCCTAGTAGACTTGGATGCTTTGAATATCGCTCCATTTATTTTGCCGGAAGTAGCAGACAGTCGGTTGGTGTTTGTCAATGGGGTATTTGCTCCTCAGTTATCAGAGGTGAAAGGTATAGAAAATCAGGTATTTGTGGGCAATTTGGGGCAGTTGCCTGAGGAATATCAAAAGCGCGTTGGCAATTATTTGGCACAACAACCAGGGAGTGAAGAAGTATTTACTTGCTTAAATACTGCTGGTTTAACTGATGCAGCAGTAGTATGGTTGCCCAAAAATCAGGTGCTAGAAAAACCAATACATCTATTGTTTATTGCGACTGAGACGGAAATTCCTATATTGACTCAGCGCCGTTGTTTAGTAGTAGCAGAAAGCAATAGTAGTGGGAAAATAATTGAGCATTGTGTGACAGCAGAAGTAATTTGTCCAGAAGCACCAAATTCTCATCCCTATCTGACAAATACTGTTACAGAAATATGGGTAGAGGAAAATGCAGAAATTGATCATACTAGAGTGCAACGAGATGCAGGGGCAGCGTTTCATATTGGCAAAACAGCGATCGCTCAAGCTAAAAATAGTCGTTATACTTGTAATGCTATTAATTTGGGAGGAAGGTTATCTCGTCATAATTTAGAAGTTGTTCAAATGGGTGAGGGAACAGAAACAAATCTTTATGGTTTGGCATTTCTTAGGAATGAGCAAGAAATAGATACTCACAGCAGCATTACTTTGAATTATCCCAATAGTGTGACTGACCAACTTTATAAGTGCATTGTTGATGACAAAGCACATTCTATATTTAATGGCAAAATATATGTTTCTCAAACTGCTCAGTTGACAAATGCTGCTCAATTAAATCGTAATTTGTTGCTTTCTTCTGGAGGGAGAGTTGATACAAAGCCACAGTTAGAAATTATTGCTGATAATGTTCAATGTTCTCATGGGGCAACTGTTAGTCAGTTAGATGATGATGAGGTATTTTATTTACAAAGTCGAGGCTTGAGCCAAGAGGCAAGTCGCAATTTGTTAATTGATGCTTTTGCTGCAGAAATTCTTAACAAGTTACCTTTACCTTCTTTGCAGCGTATTTTAAAACAATGTGTCGCTTGTAAAATTTAACATAAGAAAGGATAAATAAAGTGAGTTAATAAGTTTATTTAGATCTAGAGCTAACTCAAACTTAAAAGACTAATGTTAAATAATACCTTTGTCATGTTGGCATCTTGCCTGCTATACTTAATAGCTCAAAAGAAATAAGGCCTCAAGCAACTTTATTCAAGGGGATAAAAGAGGAAATTGCAGACTTTCTGACTTCGGTATTATTGGAGGTATTGTTTTATCACCTAAAATGAACAATACAGTTCCTCCTCCAGGAGGCTAACTGATAACTAATTTTCTGGCCTCCTTATTACTGGAGCACTGTTTAACTACCCAACATGAAAAAAGCAGTTTCTCTTCTAGGAGGCTAATTTATAACTGACCATTGATAACTGATAATTAAAAAGATGACTATTATTCAAGAAAGAACTTTGGCAGAAAAATTACGTGCAGATTTTCCAATTTTAAATCAGGAAATAAATGGTGAACCACTTATTTATTTAGATAATGCTGCTACTTCCCAAAAACCATTAGCAGTTATCAACGCTTGGCAAGAATATTACCTCAAATATAATTCTAATGTGCATCGGGGTATTCATACTTTAAGCTCGAAGGCAACAGATGCTTATGAAGGGGCAAGAGATAAAGTGGCTGCTTTGATTAATGCGGCATCTCGGAATGAAATTATTTATACTCGAAATGCTAGCGAAGCAGTTAATTTGGTTGCTTATTCTTGGGGTTTAAATAATCTTAAATCAGGAGATGAAATAATTGTCTCTGTGATGGAACATCATAGTAATTTTGTTCCCTGGCAAATGGTTGCTCAAAAAACTGGATCAGTTTTAAAATTTGTTGAGTTGAATGAAACTGAAGAACTTAATTTAGAACAATATAAAGCTCTAATTTCAGACAAAACAAAGTTAGTTGCATTAGCTCATGTTTCTAATGTTTTAGGTTGTATTAATCCAATTCAAGAAATTTGTTCAATTGCTCATAAAAATGGAGCTAAAGTATTAATAGATGCTTGCCAAAGTGTACCTCATTGTGTGGTAGATGTGCAGTCAATAGATTGTGATTGGTTAGTAGCTTCCGGCCATAAAATGTGCGCTCCTACTGGTATTGGTTTTTTGTATGGTAAGTTGGAATTACTAAAAGAAATGCCACCATTTTTAGGAGGGGGTGAAATGATTTCTGAGGTGTTTCTTGATCATTATACTTATGCAGAATTACCTCATAAATTTGAAGCAGGAACCCCAGCGATAGGAGAGGCGATCGCTCTTGGTGCAGCAGTAGATTATCTCACAAATATAGGTATGGAAAAAATTCATAATTATGAAGTAGAATTAACTACCTATTTATTTAATAAATTACGTCAAATTCCTCAAATTACTATTTACGGACCTCAACCAAATACCTATGGAGAAGGTAGAGGGACATTAGTATCTTTTACAGTAGAAAATATTCATCCTAACGATTTATCAACAATGTTAGATGAAGCAGGGATAGCAATTCGTTCTGGTCATCATTGTGCTCAACCTTTGCATCAATATTTAAAGGTTTCATCCACAGCAAGAGCAAGTTTATCTTTTTATAATACTCGTGATGATATTGATATTTTTGTTGATGCTTTGAAAGATACAATCAATTTTTTTGCTGATATTATGGGTTGAAAAAATAATTGATCAAATAATTAGTAATGAAGCCTTTGGTTGGGTTTAGCTATTGCTAAACTCAACGGAAATATTTGAGTTCTACTAAATTGGCAATAATTTATAGATTAATTTGAATTTTAACTATTTTTAGCCACTTAAATAAATGAAATTTCTGTGGTTTTCTCTACTCGTTACAGCAGTTTTTTGGCACCCTAGACAACAGTAGGAAGTTTACATACAACATCCCTATATGCAAGTCTCGACAAGGTTTTAGTTATGGCAATGTCGTTCATTAATTTGCATTAATTTGAAAAGCGCTGTTAATCAAAAATTATAACGGGAGCTTCTGAAACGAGGATAACTATACCCAAGTCTCAGAAGTTTCTGACTTTAGGGGCTGACTAAGGTCTAAGCTTTGTATAGCTATACAAAATGAGACCCACCTCCCTTCATATTTTATTTAATATGTTTCGTGTTCCATTCTCGTGTCTATCTAATACTTTTCTAAATTTATGACTATTGGGAGTTCTGAGTGATAGATATGAGTAATAAATTTTTAGGTACTTTGCTATTAGAATTGCTACAATAAGTGTGAAGTATTATGAAGATTTACTGTAAAAAAGGTGTTGCTGAACTAAGGGATGAGTCTTTGCAGAGTTTGCAGAAAAGGTAAATTCTATCTTTGACTTCCTATTTCTCTAAAACTGTAATTCATCCTGTAAATATGAAACGCTTTTAAAAATGACAGGCATATTTTGCTCCTACTGCTGGAAGTTTTATAAATTACTTGGAAAAGCTATATTATATATGTTGGGTTAATAGTGGGGATGAGCTTTCCTGCGGAATGGTGTGCCTAGGCTAATGCACCACCCAACCGCGACTAAAATTCCTAAATTTTTTTTCAATTAATAGAGGCGATAAGTATGAGAGAATGGAATCTAAATAAACTTATAGTTATTAACTTAATTGTTCTGAATGTTGCGATTATTTTATTAGCAATAGTATTGATTTTTTTTCCCTATCAAACTTTAGCAACTTCTACCCCTAAACCTCAAGGAAAAACAGAGTCAAAAACTGAATTTGTAAATTCAGAAAAGTTAAGTCAGGGTAGGAAGAGACGATATGAGTATAAGGTTGAATATCAATTTGGTTTTCCTCAAAGTGAGCAAGAAAGAGACAATTATACAAAAGCTTTAAATGAAGCTGGAAAAGATGGGTGGGAATTAAGTCAAACTAATGTTGTTTTTAATCCTACTAATGGACAGGGTTTATATATTTTGATTTTTAAAAGAGAGAAATAAACTTTGATTTTTATCTTGATATTTAATCAGGCTGCATAAAGTTAATTTAACTCTGGTTAGAATCTGCTATTCGGGTACAGTTTATATTGTTTTTTATAGTAATACTAATTCCCAGATATTAATACTAACTATTTGTAAGAATTCATAAATTTAAGTAATGAAGATAAAGGGAATAATTTTTTTTACGATTAACGCTATTGAATTGAGTTAATGTTATAAATCATGTACAGATGTTGTATGCAAAGTCTCTAATGTCATAATTTTTTATACAATATCTCTACAATTATTCCCATCTTCTGGAATTATTTCAAGTTAGGTGTTCTACTCAAAGTGGAAGGTTGAATTTTTTTTAATAAATAGTATTAGTTAGTCCTATTTTTGTGCTACAACTTCAATTATTTCTGTATCCATAATCATCTGGTTATTACTAACTAAATTTTCGTGTTTATTGGTATTCAGACTAACAGTTATTTTATTCTTACCTGGCTCTAAATTTCCGAGATAATACCAATTGCTATAAATTCTAGTTATTTTTTTGTCGTTGATGTAAAGATGAGCATGACCTTCATTAATGTTGCTATTTTGATTAACTGTTTCTGGGGAAAATTGAAAGTTAGTTAACTTGATATGTAAATTCCATCCTTTCATGGTATCTTGATAAACAAATAAATCTACTTTAGGAACTGGTTTTTCTGATGGAATTTCTATGTTTTTATGGCTATGATTTATGTGATTGTGAGACTTATCAGCAACTAAATGATTATTAGCATAATTTACTTTGATAGCAACTCCTAATCCAGTAGCTAAAATTAGTATTGTAGATACAATCTTGAGTATTTTGTTCATCTTTTTTTTCATTATTTATGATTAGTCTGCCTACCATAAAAAATGATAGTAACTGAAGCTTAGACTAAATTTTTTGGTATTCAAATAATCTACTCAGAAGCAATAAAAACTTGCCACTTAGAACCCTTGGGTAATGTAAGGGAGGCATATGTTTTATGTTTTTAGTGCTCTTGATTATTTTTATTTATTTGGCAAGTTTAGGTAATGCTGAGATTATTCAAACTATTTAAAAAGTTTTTCTAGGACACAATTACCTTGTAGCAAAAACTGTGGATAATTCTAATACAAAAATAGTTTTAGTCTAGTTGGCTTCTGTCACTATTTTTTTTGTACGCAAGTTTTTGAGTATATTTAGTTAATATAAACTTCAGTAATGAAAATGTCAAAAGACAAGTTGTCATACTTAATCAGTAAAAAAAAAATTAAGAATTAATTAAAAAATTATATATGTTGGTGATATTTTGGTCAGTAAAAAAAAAATTAAGAATTAATTAAAAGGTTATATATGTTGGTGATATTTTGAGCGGCTAGATTGTATAATACAAGGTGAACTGCTAGAAGCGATCGCTTTGACAGATAATCATGAAACGACTTCAGTTTTACCAATGGGCTGGGGAAGCTCAAAGACTAGAAAGATAGCTATTTTTAGCCATCGGTCATGCCACATCTATTGAACATTTGCAAAAACTAATTTTTTAGCTTGTTGTTTAGGCTAAAGAGAATTAAGTTATCAGTTTTTATTTAGAGGAAGTATTAAAATCATCAAAGGAAACTATATCAAACGGAAAATCTAGAAGCAGTTATTGGTTCTGCTTATTGAGAAAAGGAAGAAGGGACTTTAACAACTTTGGATAAATTATTAGAAGTTTCAGTTGATATGTTGACTGTAATTTTAATAGGTTATCAATTTACAGGAGTTTATAATAATTGGATGATTACACCTAGAGGTTATTTAGGGTTAGAAATAGATGAGCAGGTCGGGAAAACAAAATTGAATGGATGGAAGCATAATTTACCTTTCAGTAGAAGGCGTCCTTGTGATAGAAACTATTGCTTTACTGTTTTTTTATTGATTCTAATAAGTTGAGTGCTAATTCTATATGCCCATGTCGGTCCAGGTTATTCACAAGGGCGTCAATTTCTCTATTGTAGCCTGATTCTGCAATCTCAGAATAATATTTTTCTACAAATGTGCTTAAGTCTGTATCCTGGAGATAATTTTCGACTATTTTACAAAAATTACTTAAATGATTTCGTGTTTTCAAGTCTTCTCTGAGAGCGGCTATTGTATCTTCAAATTCGCTATATCGCCCTTGGTTAGAGTAAAGACCAGCTAAGTTGATGAAGCTTGAAGCAAGAGAGGGATGATTTGCTGGTAGGGCAATTTTATTAATTTCTATCGCTTGTTTGTACAAAGCTTCGGCTTCGCTGTATCGCCCTTGGTTAAAGTAAAGAGCAGCTAAGTTATCGAGACTCGAAGCAAGAGAGGGATGATTTTCTGGTAAGGCGATTTTATTAATTTCTATCGCTTGTTTGTACAAAGCTTCGGCTTCGCTATATCGCCCTTGGTTAGAGTAAAGACCAGCTAAGTTGTTGAGATTGAAAGCAAGAGAGGGATGATTTGCTGATAGGGCAATTTTATTAATTTCTATCGCTTGTTTGTACAAAGGTTCGGCTTCGCTATATCGCCCTTGGTTAAAGTAAAGACTAGCTAAGTTGTTGAGACTCGAAGCAAGAAAGGGATGATTTGCTGGTAAGGCGATTTTATTAATTTCTATCGCTTGTTTGTACAAAGGTTCGGCTTC
>ENA-UENV01000276-UENV01000276.1-marine-metagenome-genome-assembly--contig:-NODE-276-length-15036-cov-4.516097_pt1 | contig 15036 bp, 13 predicted proteins | sample MGYA00237878_ERZ529328 | MGnify/ENA primary metagenome ERZ529328 (study PRJEB26372, sample SAMN05368348) | marine metagenome | biome: cultured habitat; feature: ocean water; material: water; isolation... | reverse complement strand
AAAGACCATAGCCGTCAGGCTAAGCCCTTTAAGATGATAAAAGGAGACTTATAGGTTCCATTTTTTTGTTTTTTAGGTTCCTTGGGTTTTCGATGGACGATTGCCCAAAATAAGTTTTGCAAAAAATCTAAGAGGGCTTTTTTACCTTGATTGAGAGCTGTGATGAACATTAAGGTCTTTTTTTTAATGTTCTAAATGCCTTTAGTTCGCTTAGTTCAAAGTCAAAATCCAATAAATGCTGCCTAAATAGACTGAATATATTCTGTGATAGACACAGTGCAATAAGCCTACCGTACAAAAAACATTCAAATCGAAAGATATTACCCACTTGTGCAGCTTGATTGAGTTTCAATGTGGATTTACTGATCTTAAAGAACAGCTCGATTTGCCAGCGTAAAGAATATAGTAATAGTACTTGTTGGTCGGTTACCTCTAGATCGAAATTACAGATGAATAAGTGATAATCACACATTTTCCATCGTAAGGAATTAGTCTTCCAGTTTTTATTCTTTCTCAGTTTTTCACGTAGTTTTTTTCGGGCTTGATTGGCCTTTTGTTTACTGACTGGAACTACGATAAAGCGTACTGGAAGTTTGGCTTGACCATAGTATAGCCACTTAGAAGTAAGGGTTGTAACACCTTCTAAATAAGCTTCTAGGTCCGCTACTTGAAATCGACCATCCGCTGTTTTCTCATATAAGTGAGTTCCTGCTTTATATCTACAAATAAAATAGGCACCATTTTGGTGAATGCGGCTTAATTCCTGGTGCTTGAGATAGCCTAAGTCCCGCAAAATTAGATCTCCTGACTTGACTGTTAGTGGCTTTTGATCTAAAAACTTAGCATCATTTGTTCTACCATCAGCTACTGAGATGGAGCTAAAAATCCCACTAATCAACTCAAAAGCTAGATGGAGCTTAATGGATGAACCACTAGTAGCCCCTCCTGCACTCTTATAAAAGGTGGCTAATTGACCAGACAGTTGAAACGAGGTACTATCCTCCACGTATATCCGCTTAAACACGCAAGTAATGGACGAAAGGCCTTGAGGCTGGATCAAAACTTTGGCTAGTAATTCACTAAATACAGCACGCATAAAACGCACAGCATCCGTATTATATCGCTCATCCAAAGACTGCTTAGTTAATCGAACTCCATAATAATCAGACAGAAACTCACATTGATCAGAGAGACTCACTTGATCTAGAGATTGAATAAACAGACTATTCAATATCACAAACATCTTACCGCTTAATCGAGAGGTACTCCTTTGTACCATCCTGGTCTTTCGAGCTAAGTCTTCTAAATGCTCGGCTGAAAAAAACTCACTCAATCGTTCCAATAGCTCACTCTTATCCAGTTCTGTGTAGGGAAATTCTATCTGGCTCATTAGGTTTTTATCTAAAATACCACTTTTTTGCCTTAGCCTGACGGCTATGGTCGAAAAGACCAACAACGGTGGGGCGGGACGGGGGGCGGGACAGTGGGGCTGTGTGTTAGATGTGGGTGGATAGCAAATCAACCAGCTTTTGTACTTCTTTGGGGCCGGTATTGTAGTTGGTAATACAGGCTCTGATACACGGCTGACCTTTGATGGGGTAGGTGGAAATCCAGGCTTGGCCTTTGATCACAATATCATCGACGATCTCTTGAACACGTGCTGGAGTTTGTTCCAGACTGGGGTGCGTGAAGCACAGAATGGGTAGATGACTATGGTTTTTGATGATCCACCCCGCTTCTTCTAAGCTTTTTTGTAATAGCTGCCCTTGTTTAATTTGATGGTGGATCACTTCTTCGTAGCCTTGCCATCCGAATAACAATAAAGGTACATGCATCTTTAGACCCATGAAGCGGCGTGACCATTGTAATGAATGCACATAAGGATCAATCTCCTTTTTCGATTCTCCTTTTTCTGGCATGTAGGCCGTGGAAACGTCGAAAGATCGGTGGAGTATTTCTGTATTGGAGGTGAGAAAGAGGCTGATTCCCATCGGGACAGAAAACCACTTATGGATATCCATAGTGATCGAATTGCTTTTTTCAATGCCATTGAGGTGTCGGCGATACAGGCTAGAAAGCATCAGGGCACCGCCATAGGCGGCGTCGACATGAAACCAGCAGTTGTGAACTTGACAAATAGCCGCAATGGTATCCAAGTCGTCTATGGCGCCGGAACCCGTGGTTCCTGCGGTGCCTACAATCATAATGGGGCGCTTACCTTCCGCTTCGTCCAAGATTAACCTTTGCTTGAGTTGCTGCATGTCCATGCGCTCTTGCTGGTCACAGGGAATGACCTGTAGTACCTGCGCACCAAGACCTACCGATCTCGCCGCCTTGAGGAGGCTATGATGCGATTCTGCTGAGCAGTATATGACGGGTCTTTGCTGAAGCCCAAACAGCCCTTCCTGGCCGTAGTTGGGAAATTGGTGATGTAAAGCACAAATAATTGCCGTCATGTTGGATTCTGCCCCGCCAGAGGTGAAGGTTCCATCCTGCGACCCGGTAGCATAGCCAAAGCGACTACAGCATTGCAGGATCAAATTTCGCTCGATTTCTGCGGCGTAGGGGGCGTGACTCCAGGCAGCCAGCTGTGGATTGAAGAAAGCGGTAATGATATCTGCCAATATGCTGGGGAAATTAGCTCGCGGGTTGAATAAGCCAAAATAGTTGGAGTTGGTGGTGTGGATAGTGAAATCTTTGAGACTTCGGATCAAGGATTGGAGGGCGGGGCCAGCTGGAGTAGGATTTTTATAAGTGAAAGAAGCCACTGCTGCCTGGATTTGCTCGTGGGGCCAAATTGTTCCTAGTGGAGCTTCGTCGCCTTTTTCATACCAGTCCAAAAGCGCGCTTATGGTTTGTTGGAGGAGTAATTCTTGTTCAGATCGGGCTAAATCAAATGAAGTCATTCTTTTTTATTATAAAATTACATGGTATTTTGAGAAAATGTATTTAGAATGAATAGTAAAATGTTATTTTCTGTTTCTATATAGTGTTATTTTGTTCTATTTAATAATGATTCGAAAATGGATGAGCTAGACCGAGCAATATTAGACGAGCTAGAGCAAAATGCGAGAGCTTCCCTAGCCAAAATTGGGCGTGAGGTGGGCTTGACGGCTCCTGCGGTGGCACAGCGGATTAGCAAAATGGAAAACAGCGGTTTAATCCAACAGTATACCACCATTGTAGACCATACCAAATTGGGATTTGATATTGCTGCGCAGATTACCTTGAAATGCCCATATGGAAAAATAAAAGCCTTTGGCAGGCAGCTGACAGCATTCCCTGAAATTAGACAATGCGTAAGACTTACGGGTGAGGATTGTGTGCTAATTTACGCCTGGTTTCGAAACAACCACCATCTGGTTGAGTTTTTGGAGCAACTAGCGGAATATGGAGAGACCAAAACCTCCATCGTCCTAAAAGACATGCTAGCAGACGTATCACGGTAATGGAGTTTTTTACACATATCACCTTTTTTGCCACTGCACAAGGGCTTTTCCTGAGTTGTGTGCTACTCTTTTTGAGAAGAGGCAGTCGCTTAGCCAATGGTTTATTGGCGGGCTTGGTATTGTTGTATTCTCTTTGGATGGCTGAGTTCGCGGCCTACTTTACAAGATACTTGTATGAGGTGCCTCATCTGATGTTTGTCACGGTTGGCTTTCCCTTGCTTTTTGGTCCATTGTTGTTGTTTTATGTACAAACTTTAGAAGGGAAACGAAAAAGTATCCACAGCAGAGATGTTTGGCATTTCTTGCCCTTTGTCGTTCATACAATCTACTATATCCCTTTCTTCCTGCAATCTAGCGAAGCGAAAAGCATGGGACTTCAGCAGTTACAAAATGTAGAAGTCCCACCGTCCTTTTCGGAATCTTTCTTCATTAACGAGAGTATTAAATTTCTGCATTTGCTAGTTTACTTGGCCATCGTCTATCGTTCTTACCGACCTTTTGGAAAACAAGACCTACCCCCTGTTCTTTCCAACTTGGGAAATCGTTGGCTGAAACAACTTTTGCTAGCGCTAGGTCTCTTTCTACTCTTTGATCTTTCTCACCTCCTGAGCATCTCCCTCTTTCATTATGATTACCTTTTTGGAATGGCGAAAGCGGTGCTGCTGTCCGGGACTTTTGCCATTTATTATCTGGGCTATTCTACCATTCGGCAGCCGGAGATTACAACGGGAGTATTTGAGGAAGAGAGGCCAAAAAAGAGCTATCAAAAGTCTTCCTTGAAGCCTTCACAGGCCCGCCAATATCTAGACCAATTATTGCACAAGATGGAAAAGGAAACCCTTTATCTCCAAGAAGACTTAAAGCTAAATAATTGGTGGATCCAGCATATTACCAACATACTATTTTGAGCATTGCTTTTGATTCTGGCTTTAGCAATAAAGCTTCTTTCAATGCTGCCTTTAAGAAGCACACAGGGCAAACCCCATCTGCTTTCCGGAAGGCCAATCAAGTTGTTTAGCTCCTTACCTTCAAACCCGCTATACTTCTCAGCGACTTTACCCCCTCCTTCGATATTTTAGTTGAATAAAGAAAAACGGAACGTAGATTCGGCATCGCCCTTAGATGCTGGAGCCCCTCATCAGTAATTTGGGTAAATGAAAGGTCAAGTCCTTGTAGGTCTTTTAGTTTCAATAAATGCTTCAATCCTTGATCACTCACCTTTGTTTGACCAAGGCCAAGACTTTTTAGTTTTGGTAAATTAGTAAGCGTTTCCAAACCTGCATTCGTTATGGGTAAACCGAATAGACCTAGATCCTCCAGCTGTTCTAGCTTCTTTAATGATAAAAGCCCTTGATCAGTTACTTGCGTTTTATTGAGGTAAAGCGTTGCCAAGTTCGGCAACTTTTGTATGGTTAAAAGACCAGTATCTGAAATTTGAGTGTTGTTCAGTGCCAGTAATTGTAGAGCATTCATCTTTGACAAGTGGTGCAAGCCAGTATCTGAAATCTTAGTCCTTCCTAATACCAGTTGCTTTAACTGCATGAGTCGGCCGATCTCTTTCAGACCTGGATCGGAGATGGCCGTCTTGGCGATGTACAATTTTTCCAGCTGTGCTAGTGTTTGTAAGTGGCTCATTCCCTGATCCGTCATGCTTGTGCTGGAAATACCTAAGGATTGTAGCCTCGGAAGCGCCTTGACTAAGGCTAAGTCCACGTCCGAACAGTGTCGTCCGCTAAAGCTGAGACTGCTGAGAAACCCATCCGGGCTTACCACAAAGTGAGCACCAAGCGCTTTCAGTTTAGAAGCTGCCTCCACTTCTTCGGCTCTTATCGCTGGACGGTTGCTCTCTTTTGATTGTGCATCCAGGTAGGCCTTCAACTTGGGCCAGCTTTTGAACCCCTTTTCTCTGGCAATCACATATTGCGCATCACTTAATTGAAGTGGTAAATCGGAGATTTCGGCTAAAGAAAGGTGAGTATACTGTGACATGTGATCCTGAATCCGTTGCGATGCAGAATCCGTACCTAAGCGCAGGGCTTTCAGGAGATCCTTAGCTTGTTGTTTGAGCTGTTTTTCATTGAGATTGGTGGAAGGCTGATCATTTGACAACATAATAATATTCTTTAAGGCTACCCCTTATTCTGCATTTACGGGATTAAAGAAAATTACATGTTATTCCAACTATTGGAAGGGTAGGTGACCTCAGGTCTTTCCGCAGAATGGAAGCGTCCTATACACTTTCAATTAAAAGTACAATTTTTTGTGGATTTTAGTTCCCCCTTATGAAGAAGACTAGAAGCCGATCAAGTCCATCATCATGTTCCCTCCGGGAAAATGTCTGCTGCTACACGTATGAATAGGTCAAATCCTATCGGATTAGTCTCTTTTACCTCTCGTTTTACCGTTTTTGCAACCGAGCATAAGGCTAATTTTGGCCAGCTGTGCGCTTGCAGAATTGTAAATCTACTTGAACTATTATGAAATATATATCTATCGGATTGTTGATGCTTTTCGGCCAAATATTGCAGGCTCAGGAAAAAGCAAACTTAACGGATCAAGTGACTGTATTGGCGACAGACCTTCCGCTGACGGCACGTAGCCAATTGGGGGGAGTAACGGTAGATCGCCTCGGATTCGTGTATGTAGCTAACTTCCATGATGCAGTTTGGAAGATCGGACCAAAAGGTGAGACCAAGTTGCTAACAGATGGCTTGTATGGTTCTTCTGGGAATGCGATTGATGCTAAGGGGAATTTGTATCAAGCCAACTATTTTTCCCATACGATCGTGCGTATTGATCGCTTTGGGCAGATTTCGTCCTTCATTGAAGATGGGCTAAGCGGCCCGGTAGGCTTGGTTTTCGACTCCGATCAGAATCTTTACATCTGCAACTTTAATCAAAACAATATTCTTAAGGTATCGTCCGACAAACAAATGAGTGTATTCGCCAGTGGGGTCCATTTTAATGGCCCCAATGGCATTACCATCGATCCTGACGGGAATCTGTATGTGGCTAACTTCAACACCAATGATGTCATCAAGATTACGCCTGAAGGGGAATCCTCTGTTTTTGCAACACTCCCTGGAGTGGACGGGACGGCTCATGCCGTGTATTTCAATGATCGACTGTTTGTGACCAAGATAAAATCCAATCGAGTATATCAGATTAATAAAGCAGGGGAGGCAAAACTCCTGGCAGGCAATGGACAAACAACTATCCAGGGAGGCCCGGCCTTAGAGGCTTCCTTTTCCGCACCCAACGGCATTGGAGTGGATAACTTAAGTGGAGAACTGTATGTCAATAATGTCAAAGGACAGTGGTCGAGTAGAAAAGCCTCTACCATTGAGGTAAGCAAGATTAAACTATTGACAATTACGGAAATCCTGTCTCATCATCTAGATCAGAATGATCAACAAGGAGCGCAACAGGCCTACCAAGCTTATCGGGCTGATCCCTTTACAGAGGGGGAAGACATTGCTTTGGCCGTCGGGAGCCTGGGATGGCAATACATGTCTAAACGCAATGTGCAAGCAGCGCTGACACTATTTACCTTAAACAGCGAAGGCTATCCTGATCGGTGGCAACCCTTCTTTAACCTAGGAGAGGTCTACAAGATTATCGGACAAGCCGAAAAAGCCAAGACTTACTATGAGCAGGCCCTCAGCAATAGTCCAGGAAATAAGCGTATTCTGGCAAGGTTGAAGTAATACAATCAAGGGGATAAATTGTAAGGCACGAAAGGAGGCATGCTGTGTTTACAAGAGTAGCTATCATGCCCTCTACCATATTCTTGGGTAGAGTTTCCACCTTACAGTTTCTCGTTTTGAAAAAAACGTTCACTAGTAACGGCCTAGCATTGGAAGCCTCCAAATGCTAGGCTTTTTACTTTCTTTCCCGCTGTTTATCTTTAAGGTCCAAAGATGTAGGTATGCCGAAAAAAAAGCGCTTGTTATGGGCTGCTCCGTTGGGACTATTGGCCCTGTCCTTGTCTTATTTTTTGATCTGGAATGCTGAAAAACCATCAATGATCGCTGAAAGTACTGCTGAAAGAATAAAGGTATTCTATGCACAAATGCATAGCAAGGGTATTCTCAAAGAGCAGATGAACCTTTTCCTGCGCGCTTTCAAAACGGAGCAGGAACTAGAGGTCTGGGTAAGTGATGCTAAGCAAAAGGAATTTCAGCATTTGCTCACTTATTCCATATGCAAAAGTAGTGGTACGTTAGGACCAAAGCGGAAAGAGGGGGACTTGCAAGTGCCAGAGGGCTTGTATCATATCGATCGCATGAATCCCAATAGTGCCTATCATCTTTCCATGGGCCTCAATTTTCCGAATGCTTCTGACCTAATCCGAGGAGACCAGCATGAACCTGGATCGGATATCTTCATCCATGGCAGATGTGTCACGGTGGGTTGCCTTCCCATAACCAATCCTAAGATCGAAGAACTCTACGAATTGGTGACCCAAGCCCAATCGAACGGACAGCAACGCATTCCTGTTCACATCTTCCCGGCCCGGATGGACGATCCCAATTTTCTAGCAAGTCTACAGCATTCGCCACATTCGTCATTTTGGTCCGAACTACTACCGCTCTACCAATACTTCGAGCAGCAGCGCCAAGTGCCCAATTTTACGATTGATGAGACTGGTGCTTACCAATTATAGGTCTGTAACTAGAACTTCCGGATCAGAAATACTCCGATGATCATCAGCAATGCTCCTAACAGCCTTTGCCAGTTGATCTTGTGAACAGGGAAATTTAACCAACCAAAGTGATCCAAAACTACCGCTCCCAAAATCTGCCCCAGGATTACAAAACCTACTGCGTTAGCCATTCCAATCTTTGGCGCTACCAAGATGAGTACAAATATATAGGCGACGCCCAATGGTCCGCCAAGCCAGCCCCACCAAGGGGCTTCCGCTATCGCTGCACGCGAGGGAACTGCATTTTTCTGTACAAAGAAAACTAAAGTGACCAGGATTAAGCCGACTAAAAAAACAGCCACGGTGGAATGAATAGGACCGCCTAAAGACTTACCAAGGGCTGCGTTGGAGGCTGTTTGAATCGGCACACCAATGCCTGCCAATAATACGATTAGGATATAAAAGATTTCCATAGGTTTCATTTGAATTCTTTTCTGATGAATAAACCGTAACTATCATTTAAGAATAGAAAGGAGTTGCCTAACTCCAGCCAATTGAAGCCGAAGCCAAATTGATATCCACCCTTTTCCAGTCCGATTCGGATCCGCTGTAAAGAAGCACCATGATCTCCTCCATTCATCGCTGTAAATAGCTCGATGGAACTATAGCCCCTCCATTGATCATTGATCTTAGGGCGGTACCGAAAGATGGAGAACCAACTGTATCCTTTGGATTCGGTCAGGTCCTTAGCCAGAAGCCCGAAGAAACTCCAAGTGTCAGTGGTACGATTGTAATGGATACCCCAATCTCCGCCAGCTCCTGCATTATTTACACGTCCGAGTACAGTACTGCCAAAACCGTTCTTCTGTGTATAGCTAAAGTAGGCACCTGAGAAGAAGCTAACTTGTTCTTTATAGTCGACTTCGATTCTCGTACGGCTAAACAGCGTAAAGCGGTATGATTTGTCAAATGGCTTAAGGAATTGAATATCTGCGAAAATGTATTCCGTAGATGGCATTATTTCATAACTCTGGCCAGTTAGCTTGGACTGTAACATTCCAAGAAGAAGCAAGCAAGTGATAATTCTATACATGTGTATTGGGTTAGTGGTCAAAAGTGCTCCTCACCAAAGCATTGGGTGCCTTGTTCCTTCCGCGATCAAAGCTAAGCACAATCGACTGGCAATGCCATAGACTAAATAATTTGTGCGCTACTAACTTTTTGGTAAGTAAGGGAGAAGAAAATGGATTAAAACCGCAGTTTTGAAAGGTAGGGGTAGAGCTAAGGCTTGCTTTTCTGACAAAGATTAGGCAGGTGATGCTTTCAATGCTGCTAATTTTGCAGCTCTACTGATGGTTATCTTTGATTTTGCTAAATTAGTCAAGCTTGAGGAACTGATTTGACACAGTTTCTGAATGAGAATGCATCAAAACACAGATTAGTATGAAAAAACCAAATTTCGGGCATCTCCTGATAGCCCTAGCCATTCTTCTGCCACTAGGCCTCTTTAGTCAAGAAGCTGAACTTAAGTGGAATCCTGCTTTTAGCATGCAATTTCGACAAATTAGCGGGACTGATCTTTCCCCAGATGGTAAATATGTAGCCTACGTAGTAAGGGAGGCCTTGACAGAAGGCGAAAAATCAGAATACTTACAGCATATATGGGTAGCAGCTACTGATGGAAGTTTAGAGGTGCAATACACCCGCGGCGAAAAATCCAGCTATGCGCCTGCCTTCAGTCCTGATGGACAGCGAATTGCTTTTTTATCTGATCGTTCAGGAAAAACACAGATTTGGGTCATGCGCCTAATGGGGGGCGAGGCTGAGCAAATTACGGACAGCAAAACCGGTATTGCCTCCTTTCAATGGTCCCCTCAAGGGGATCGTTTTGCCTTTATTGCTAAGGATCAGGAAACAGAAGAGGAAGAAAAAGCCAAAAAGGAAAAACGCGCTGTCATCTTAGTGGATCAGAACTTTAAATACAATCATCTCTATACTATTGGTTTGGAGCCGGGTGAGGATAAGGAGAGGAAGGTTCAGCGACTCACTAAAGGCGAATTCCATATCTCTAGTTTTGATTGGTCTCCAGATGGCACTCAGATTGTTTTTGCTCATAAGGAGAATCCCAGTATTAATACAAGTCGAAGTGGGTTTGATATTTCTATGGTGGCGGCAGACAGTAGTGCCGTTCGATCATTAGTGGCACAGGATGGGAGTGATGATAGCCCGCATTTTTCGCCGGACGGTCGTCATATTGCCTTCGTTTCTGATAATGGCAAGCCTGAGCCAATAGGACTGGGGGATCTTTATCTATATTCATTGGCAGATGGGAAGACGACTGCTTTACCTCATACCCCGGATCGCAATGCCAATCTGATGGGTTGGACAGCTGATGGGAAAGGGCTCTTGTTCTCAGAAGCACTGAAGACTTCCCGTACTGCCATGTTGTTGCCTATCAATGATGTATTGGAGGGGAAAAAAGGACGAGGAGTCGCTAAACCCCTATGCCCCCTCGATGGTACAAGCGGGTCTATCTCCTTTGACCAACAGACCCAGAAAATGGCCTTCGTATACCAAACACCTGATCAACCAGTTGAATTATATGTAGCAAATGCAGATGGTAGTGGCAAGAAAGGACTTACTTCAGTTAATGCTGATATTGAATTGCCTGCCATGGGTAAGACGGAGTTAATCAGTTGGAAATCCAAAGATGGTCTGGAAGTAGAAGGATTATTGACCTATCCTGCGAATTACGAACCTGGTAAAAAGTACCCTACTATACTACAAATTCATGGTGGGCCTGCAGGTGTTTTCACCAAAGGGTTTACCGGTAATCCTTCGATCTATCTCACGCAGTACTTTGCGGAGCAAGGTTTTTTCGTTTTGCGACCCAACCCACGTGGCAGCTCTGGTTATGGCAAAGAATTCCGTTATGCCAACTTCCGAGATTGGGGGTATGGTGACTTTGAAGACTTGATGAGTGGCGTAGATAAGGTAGTGGCCGATGGGATGGCTGATGAAGAAAGACTATTGGCTATGGGATGGAGTTATGGCGGATACATGACGAGCTTTTTGGTAACAAAGACTAACCGTTTCAAAGCGGCGAGTATGGGAGCCGGTTTGCCCAACTTGATCAGTATGACTTCTACCACTGATATACCGGACTATTTGGTGGGGCACATGGGGAAGGAATTCTGGGAAGATTACGAAACCTATGAAAAGCATTCCGCTATCTATCGGATCAAGAATGTGGAGACCCCTACACAGGTGATTCATGGAGCAAATGATCTGCGTGTACCCTTCACCCAAGGTCAAGAATTTTATGTCGCTTTGAAGCGAAGAGGTGTTGATACAGAGATGATTGTGCTTCCCCGAACTCCTCATGGGCCGAGAGAACCCAAATTACAGATGGAAGTTTCCCCACGTATTATGGGGTGGTTTGAGAAGTTTCTGCCGGAGAAGGCTAAGCCTTAATGGCTTAAGAAGAGAACTTGAGGAAGGTAAATACCTACCTTCCTCAAGTTCTCATTTATTGATTCGCTAGAACGCATAGCTAATCCCGGCTTTGAAGAAAAATGGAGTGCCGGGGGTGAAGTGTATTTCCTCGACCCCTTCCATTGCCTCTCCTTGTAAACGGGACTGCGTCGCAAATTGCGTTTCTTCCCACTCTACATCAAATAAGTTTTCAATAGAGAAATGCCAAGATAACTGCCGGAATTTGTATCCTAGATTTAAGTCAAATACGGTGTAGCCTTTGGCCAGGATGCTGTACTCCTCATTGGCTGGCCTATTTGCCAGATGACGAACTTTCATTCCCCCACTAAATTCGTCTTTTTGAGCACTAATGCCGCCTGTAAAGGTGTGGATGGGGGCTAAGGGAATGTATTGTGCTCCTTCTGGTTCATCCACACTTCTCGCATAGGTGTAGGTCCAATCTGCATCTGCAAATAGCCAGTCCTTGACCTGATATCTGACGCCCAAATCTATTCCAGATCTTCTTGTCCTACCACTTGGTTCTACTACACCTTCATCTCCGACGTAGACAAATTCCTGTTCTAGGTTCAGATTCCATAAGGTTATTTCTGTGATGAGGCGAGGAATTGGTTTCCAGATCGTCCCAAGGTCCACGCCAAAGGCGCGCGGTAGGAAATTTCGATTGCTTTCTCCTATGACTACTCTAGTATCATTCGAATGGAAGCCATACCCTGTTTTCAGGAAGTACTGCAAGTTGCGATTGGGGTTATAGACAAAATTCAATTTAGAACTTGCTAAAACTTGCGAAACTGCAGCCGAACTATAGGTGCTGCTCAAGGCATCTTTATAGTTGCCGCTTACATAATCTACACGGATAGCGGGATTTATCAATAGTTTCCCAAATTCGAATTCCGTGTTGAGGAAGCCGTAAGTATTGGACTCACGAAATTGAACTCGTGTCAAGGTGGTGCTACGATTAGCGGTATAGGAAAGTTCATTATCCTCGACGAGGTCGACCCGCATTCCGATCCCCGCTTGAATAAAGGTAGCTACCCCTCCCAAATAGTTTGAATGATTCCAAGTGGATTCGAAGCCAAACAATTCTCTTTCCTCTCGCTGCCGGATTTGGTCTCCGTTTTCCGGATCACGCAGGAAGAAGGTGAAATTGGAGTACAGTTCAAAGTCATATCTTGAGTAGTAGGCATTGCTTTTGATGAAGGTGTTGTTGTCGATTGTCTTTTGAAAATTCAAAGCGAGATTGGTTCGACTCGTTTTTCCCCCTTCCGTATCATCGATGGCACCGAATCGGGTAATCTGTCCGGCATTTAAGGCTCGAAAGGGGATTTGCCCCGAGGCATCCCATTGACTTTGAAAATGAGAAGCCATGACACCCAATTGTCCATCATTAGATAATTTCGTCTGATATTTTCCCATTACGTTTAGGCGGCTAAAATTCTGTGGCGACTCAAAAGGCCCATCTGTGGTAAGATACTCTGAAGCAATATAGGCCTGATCTTTATCTGTATTGAATAGGTTGAACAAACCTAAGGCGCGACTGGTATTGAACTGGCCCAAGTCTAGTTTGAAGGTGCTTTGTTCTAGGGCATCTTTGGTTCGGAAGTGGACATAGCCCGCGGTGGAAAAATTACCTTTATCAGCCTGGTAAGGTCCTTTGCCAAAGTCTATTTTATCAATCGTTTCCGGGATCAAGAAATGAAGGTCTGCGTAGCCTTGACCATGGGCATGAGATACCATATTGACCGGCATGCCATCTACTGTCAATTGGATATCTGTACCGTGATCTATATCAAAGCCACGAAGAAATATCTGTTCTGCTTTTCCTCCGCCAGCATGTTGACCTATGAAAAGGCCAGGGACTTTTCGGAGAATTTCCTGGGAGGAGTTGACCGGGTTTAGGGTGAGGTCTATTCCCGAAAGCAAGTTGAGGGCACGATCACTTCTTCCTACCACAATTTCATCCAATTGGAATACAGATACTTCTAACTGGACGATCAATGGATGATTTAGGTTCTCTACAATCTCAGTATGGGTTTTATAGCCGAGGTGAATCACTTGGAGTGTGTCGCCTTGAGCACAATTCTTAAGTAGGAAACGTCCGGTATCGGTGGAATGTGCATGTTCTTGTGTGCTGATATTGATAATGTATGCTCCAGTTATTGGCTGTTGTTTATCATCTATTACCCTCCCGGACAAGTCTTGGGCATGGGTGAATACTGAGATAAGTAGAAGCGAAAAAAGGGAAATAGCTGTTTTCATGGTATCGTTCTAGATTATGCTTGATTTTGTACGTAGTAATCGTTTAGACTATATACGTGCCCTTTCGCTTTTCGGGATTTAGTCCCCCATAAAAAACATATGGTGTTTACAATAAGCGTACCTTAGATGCTTTCTTTAGTTGAATACCTTCGGGCCAAGTCGAAAAAACATGAAACGCATCCAACTCTTTGAATTTGAGGACCTTCCATGGTTTCCTAACTTTATACGTAAGTGTATGACTCGCTTGATTGTGGTGATGCATCGCCTTTTAGGAACACGGGATCAGCTGTTGGTTTTGTTGAAAAAAGCTATTTCGGAAAGTGCTGAAAAACGAATTGTGGATCTCTGTTCAGGTAGTGGCGGGCCGATGCTTTATGCCTTCGAGCAGCTGCGTACAGAGGCGGGGTTTGAGGATTTGTCCTTAACCATGACTGACCTTTATCCCAATGAGCAATTCGCGAAAGAGGTGAATGATCGGGCGGATCCGAAACTGTCTTTTCAGAAAGAACCGCTTGATGCAACACAAGTCGGAGATAAAATGAAGGGACTTCGAACGATGGTTAGCAGTTTCCATCACATGCATCCTCTACTTGCCAAACGCATTCTCATGGATGCCGAAAAGAGTCGCCAACCTATTCTGATCTTTGAGATTAGTGACAACAGTGTTCCTGTTTGGGCTAACTTTATTGCTATTCCAATCAATTTTATCATGTGCCTTTTCGTTACCCCTTTCGTACGGCCTATGACTTGGCAGCAATTGGTGTTTACCTATCCCATTCCGATCATTCCGATTGCTTTTGCTTGGGATGGAGCCATTTCAAATGCACGGACCTATACGCTAAAAGACATGGATGAGTTGTTGGAAGGTTTAGGCAAGGAGGGCTATCACTGGGAAAAAGACAAAATATCGACTTCAAAATCTAAGATGCTTTACCTGTGGGGTCGGCCGACTACTAGTTGAGAGAATACGCATCCATTAGGGACAGTCATTACGTATGGTCTTTATGGTGTCCCAAAAGTGTATGCCGACAAAAGATGATACCCAATAAATACAGCACAATGCAAGAGTTAATCCGAAAATCACAGGCGCTACTGGTTCTTATAATGCTCTTTTCCGTGGGAGATCTCTGTGCCCAGGGAGAGCCCCCATATCATACTTCCTGGGAAAGAGATGCCTATTACTTGGGGGGC
>ENA-UENV01000269-UENV01000269.1-marine-metagenome-genome-assembly--contig:-NODE-269-length-15361-cov-2.682150_pt1 | contig 15361 bp, 6 predicted proteins | sample MGYA00237878_ERZ529328 | MGnify/ENA primary metagenome ERZ529328 (study PRJEB26372, sample SAMN05368348) | marine metagenome | biome: cultured habitat; feature: ocean water; material: water; isolation... | reverse complement strand
GTAGTAGCTTGGTCATAGTAGTTGTCGAGACCTTCGTAATGTTGTAGCGCCTTTTCAAAGTAGTCTAATGCCTTATCCCACTCCTTGGTAGCCAAGAATATGGTCCCTATATTATGGCAAGCCCAGCCTATAATTTGCTGTGATCCGCCACGTTCTTCTCTGATCTTCTTGCAGGAGAGATGGGCTTCTAGCGCTTTGGCGAGTTGGCCGGACCTTCTATAGGCGTTACCTAGGCCCTGATACGCATCCGACATTTTGATCGAATCTCCTAGCATCGTAAAAAGGTCCAAGCTTTCACTTAATTCTTTTTGTGCCTGCTCAAAATTTCCTTTTATCGTTGATAACAGCCCCAATCGGGAAAGGGCATAAGCCTGTTGGTATGGCAAGTCATGTTGTATAGCCAGTGTTAAGGCTTGCTGACCATAAGCAACTGCACTATCTGGATGTTGGTGTCGGAGCTGAAAACAGAGCGCAGTGAGTGTCTTGATTTGGTTGGGAACGTATTGTGCCGTATCCAATACCTGCTGCAAGCTATCTGTGGTAGATAGCTGGCTGAGGCCCACAAACGGGAGCCGGATCAAGCAATAGGTATATAGCAATACACGCATAATAGGGAGTTTCGGGGGCAAAGGTAGGTCAAAATAGAGTAGGAGATCTCTAATGTAGGACCACTTCACTGCAGGATTGGGGGCTTTCAAGAACGGTTAATACCGATTCACTACCAACTTTTCTCAGTTCACTACAAAATAAAGGAAGCCCGACCACCCAAAGGCAGCCAGGCAACCGAAAACCGATTTAAGTACGACTTGCTTTGCTTCGGTGAAGCAAAATCTTTATATAACTATGCTTGGGTTAATGTAATGCTTAATTACCTTAAGGGAATGTGGGAAACTCTTATAGAAGTCCAACTCATGGACAGTCATGAGTTTAGTTTTATTTCTTGACGAGGGAACCTAAAGTGAGACCAGGATTTGTTTGAATATGGTACAAATATTGTGCCTAATTGTTGGGTAAAGGTGGTTTAGAGGTAATTTTTGGGAAGCTTCTGAACTGAATATGTTTACCAATTGATGGTCGTCGATTGTACCATCACAAATTTAGGAAAAAATTGAATATTCTCGAAAAGCAATGTGATTTTGAAAAAAGAAAAGAGAAGGGGAGGGGAAAAGGCTAATCTTTTCTATCTATTTAGCAGCCGACAAAAAAAGAGCCTGGCCAAAAAGCCAGGCAAATTCTTGCATCAGTATTTGTGTGTTAAAGTCCCCCTTTTAATCAATAGCTCACTCTTGAGAGCTTACTATTGTCCTAAAAGGCATTACAAATGTAATCAATTAAGTAGGTGGGGGAAACCACATTTTGATGTGGTTTTTAACCTTTCTACCCCCCATTTTTAAGAAATCGACCTGTATCTTTATGGTTATGAGGAAAAAAATACTTTGGTTTTCGCTGTTTATCTTACCGCTTGGCTTATTGGCACAAGAGGTAGATGGTAAATGGATAGGATGGCTGAGCCAAGATGGAAAGAAGGATACCTTTTACTATGAAATTAATATAGCCCAAAATGGTGATGGGATTAGTGGCGTGGCCTTTTCCAGCATAAACCAAGGGAAATTTCAAGCTCGTTTTGTCCTTTCTGGCGTGAAACAAGGAGAGAAGATGGTGATTCAGGAAGTAGAGCAGATCGAACCGGAAAAGCCAAAATGGTGCCTGAAATACATGACGCTGCAGTCTGATGGAACCGGAGCCTACTATGGCGATTGGAAGGCGGACGGGTGTACGCCAGGGAAGGTTTATCTAGCTCGACCTGGAACAAATCAGAGTGACGAAGAAAAGCCGTTTACTTACGTGGGCCGTTGGACTGGGCATCTTTCGCAATCTGATCGTGCCTATGGCTTCTTCTATGAAGTGAACCTAAAGCCGGATGGAACTGGCGTGTCTACTATCGTATCAGAGGGTAATGGTGGAACAGCACATATGGCATTGGAATGGGATACCTTGACTGAAGCAGCGCACTTGAGGATCATCGAAAGTGAAGTGGTAGAAAAGACGGAGACGAAATGGCCTTGGTGCATTAAATATGCGGAATTGTATCTCACGAAGGTAGATGGGAAATATTTGCTAGATGGAGATTGGTCGGGGCATATCGAGGGGCATGATTCCGAATCTGGTCCCTGCGCACCTGGCCGTATGCATCTTGAGCGACCGATCCTGAAACCAGTGAATCGCCAGCGCGCCAAGGAAGAGTTTGATCCCTACCAAGCCAAATTTCAGCGTAAGGTAAAAATCGATAATGTGATCCAAGTGCAAAGTAAGAAACTGAGGATCAAAGTATGGGATAATGGTACCGTAGATGGAGACTTTGTAACACTGCTGTTGAACGGAAAGAAAATTCTAGATAATTATCGAGTGGACAAGCGAAAGTGGGCTATCCCCGTTGAGGTACTGGATGGAGATAATTTTCTAATTCTGCATGCCGAGGATCTCGGAGACATCTCACCTAATACAGTAGCCGTTTCCATAGATGATGGCGTGAAGGAGGAGATTATAGTAATGAGCTCCAATCTGGAAGTGAGTGGGGCGATATTGATTAAGCCTTTCCGCTTTGAGAAATAGTTGTCTGGGTTTAAAGTTGAAGGAAAGGGTTTAATAGCAAATTCTATTTGATCTCTCCAACTTCTATGCAGCTTACTAGTCTATGAGTTTTTGTAAACTCCTCGGCGCGGAATAAGCCTGCGTCAATCTTGATACAATGAGGATTGTCAACAGTCCGCTAACCATGGCTAAGGTCCTGAAGGGGAATAAGACAACGCCATCTTCCACCATTGGATAGGGAAGGATAATGGGTATACCTAGCGTCGGGTCTCCTCCGCCAAATCGAAGGATAAATGCCACCACAAAACCGCTGATAGCTCCGATGGTATTGGCCTTGGGATCGAATAAGGCACAAACCAAAGGCGGGAATAGCAAGCAATACACAAAATCACTGCATAGAAACCAGAGCTCGTAGATGCTTTGGATATTCAAGGCCAATAAGGTGGCTGCGATACCGATAATCCATATGCTCCTTTGAATGAATTCCTGTAGTTTGTTAGGCTCCAAATTAGGACGGAAGAGCGGTCGGATTACATTCCAAACACTCATAGAGGCGGCGGATAAAATGGAGGAGTCGACAGAGGACATCACTGCTGCTGCCACAGCCCCCAAGGCAATGGTGCCTACCCAGGTAGGCGTGAGATAACGAGCTACCCAGGGAAGTGTTGATGCTGCGTCAGGCGGCGGTGTGATCCCCAGCGCTCCCCAGTCGGCCACGGTACTGGCAATGCCGATCAGCACTGGAGGTATGGCCGCTATAATGCATACTACTCCTGCTAATAAGGAAAGACGTACCGCAGTGTTCTCATCTTTTGCTGAAAGCACCCGCTGAAAATATACCTGCCACGGAATACCTCCGAACATGAGCAGCAAAGCAAAATCCCACCAATTCCAATAATAACTACCTAATCCTTCTTTGGTGGGCAAGAAGCTGGCTGTGGCTCCCTTTATTTCCTTATAATTCAACCAAGCGGTGTTCCAACCCCCGACTTGTTCCAAGGCAAAGGGGACGACCAGTAAAAGGCCAAGGATCAGGATTATCATTTGAACCAAATCTGTCAAAGCCACCGCCCATAATCCGCCCAGTGCAGTATAGGCGATAGCAATTAGTGCTGAAAGCACGATGGCAGATTCTATATCCAGCCCAAGCACCGTACCGAAAGTACTGCCCAAGGCCGTTAGGATAGCGGCTGTCCAGAAGATCTCGCCCGATAGAGCTGGAAGAAACAAGACTGCCGTCATGCGCTTCCCGAATCTTTGCTCGAGGGGATCTAGCATCGTTCTGAATTGGTAACGTCGCATTTTTCTTGCAAAAAATAGACCTCCGATGATCAAACTCATGGCATAGCCCCACGGAGCCTGTACCCAGACCAAGCCTGCATCAGCCGTATATTCAGCCGTTCCATTAATGTAGCCGCCGCCTACCCAGGTGGCGCTCATGGTGAAGATGGCGATGAAAAGGGGGATGCGCCGACCGGCCAGCATGATGCCAGTTGTACTGGAAGCTTGTTTTAAAGTGGCGGCATAGGCTCCTAAACCAAAGATGAGGGTATAGAAAAGGATCATCGAGAAGAAGGCAGGCCAATTGACATCTACTGTGGTAAACCAGCGTAGATATCCTCCGATCAATCCCAAAAATAAAAGGAGACTGATCGTTGGTATAATTACCCGTTTTGTCTTGTCCTGCATTTATGCGGTCGCTTGTAGCACAACAAGGTAAGTAAAATTTTTACCTTTGCTGGCCAATGCGACAGTTTTCAGTATTACAGCAAATCTTAGCCTGGAGTGTACATCTTTTCACGGCCAGCGGCCTGCTAGCGGGTTTCATGTCTATTTTGGCGATCAATGACGAAGATTGGCGTACGGCCATGCTTTGGCTCTTTCTTGCGCTATTTATTGATGGAGTGGATGGGACTTTTGCACGCCTATTCAGGGTACAGGAAGTACTCCCGGGAATGGATGGTAAGACCATTGATTATGTGGTAGACTTTATCACCTATGCCCTCATACCTGCCTACTTTTTCTTCATGGCAGATTTGGTGCCCGGCGTCTGGGGGCTATTTATGTCCTTCTTGATGCTATTGGTGGCTGCCATTTACTACGGTAAGACGGGGATGGTGTCTAGCGATATGCACTTTGTTGGCTTCCCTGTGCTTTGGAATCTGATCGTTTTTATTCTCCTTTTTGTTGTGACGCTTTCTCCGATTGGCAATATGATTGTGATCATTCTCTTTTCGATTCTACACTTTGTTCCGATCAAGTTTGCTTATCCCAGCCGGGCTATTCGTTTCAAGAATCTCACTTTGGCCGTCAGTTTTTTCTCAGTGCTCTTTGGTTTTTGGGCGACTTGGATTTATCCGCAGCGGGAAGGATGGTTGAGTGGAATGATCTTGGCGGGACCAGCCTACAATATGGGCTTGGCTTTATATGAGACCTACCTGGTGAAGAAGGTCTAAAAGTCTAGCTTTCTTTCCAAAACTATATCCGCTCCAGCATTGAATTGAATCCGGGCCTTGATGGTGAAGATACCCCATACTTTCAAGCGAAGTTCGAAATTATCCCGGACAGAATTTCTGCTGACCTCTTTGTTTTTAAAGGATTCATGTAAGTAATAAGTAACCTCCTTGATGGCTGCTAAGTCTTCTGACGAAGCTTCCACCTTTACTCGAAGTTGATGACTCAACTGTCTGCCTTCTTCATTGGTAGATGGGCTGGAAAGAGATCCAGATTCATGACTGAGCGTAATTCGTCTGAGCCGTTCCATGGCGGTATTGGCCTCAGTTATATGTTCGCCAGTCGGATACCTAGAGCTATAATTTTCATAAGCGCGCAAGTTGCCCAATTCAGTGGTTTCTTTCCAGAATTCTTCTTCGACCTTATTTTTAGATTCTTTTGATTTAACCTTATTCAGAATCGGAAATGATGGTAAGCTATTGACGGCTTTCAAAACACTCTCCATGTCATATCCTTCCGTCGATTCTCCGAGGGAAGAACTCAATTGATCTAGAATTTTACCACGAATTCTAGTGGTCAGATCAAAGCCTTCTTTGTTTTCCAGTTCAGCAATAAAGGCCAATAGCTCTTGGAGGGCCTTAGCTTCTTGAACCTGTCCATCAGCAGCAGATATTATGCCTAAGCTCTTGGAGCGTTCATTCTTTGTGAACCTACTTTGAATAACGGCTAAACGCTGTCGATCTTCTTCAGTAAGAGAGGGCTCATCTCGCAATAATTCAAGAACCCGTAAGGTTTGGCCTTGGGCAAGGCGATCCCTTAACGTCCCCAAATCAAAATCACTTCCTTGGGTCTGTATTCCCCCAGCTAGTGTCCCTAGCCAATCATCGATATCGTCCAGGCTGACTTTGCCGAGTGTGGGTAAAACGGTGGCATTGTTATATTCTCCCGTCAAGCTTTCCAGCCAATCTAATTGTCTTTTCAAGGGGTCGCCACGCAGCAGACGTCCTATGGCAGTCCGCGAATTCACCTCTGGTACCTCTAGGATGATCACAGCAATGACTTGCTTTACGCGAATTTCTTCTACCCGTTTGCTTCCTTCACTAGCTAGCCATGCTGCTAATTGATCCCTATTTTCAAACCAATCTTGATCGAATTGCATAGAGATTAGCATCTGATCTGGACTTTTTATTGCTCTAGTTCTCCATTGCTGCTCCCATGCCTTTTCTAGTTGGCCACTTAAGCGATGTAGGGGCGTACTAGAATTGATGAAAATGGGATCCCAAAACATCGTGTCGGATTCCTCCACAGGTTTAATATGCCAAGTTAAGCGTCTGAGAAAGTGCTGCGGTTCGGACTTGGGAGGGGCCGGAATGAAGACTACTTGTAATCGCTCTCTTTTTTCATTTATGGCTTTCGCAAACTGATCAAATTGTTGCTGCCTATCGATTGTTAAGGTCAAATCTGGAGGGACGGGCACTGGGGCTTCCGCAGGTGATTCAGTTTCTGGTGGAATTTCAGTTTCTGGCGGGAGTTCCCGGACAATATCAAGAAAGGTATTGGCAATTTCACTCCAGGATGGAAGAAAGTCTTCTTCTGAAAGGTGTCCTTTTTGACGATTGGCTTGAAGCTGTAAAAACTTATTGCGTAATACAATGGCTTTGTCGTATTGCGTAGCTCCAGGTTGAAGAACTTTAAGCAAATCAGTAGTACATTGGTCTAGGTCAGCAACCAAGAAGGGACGGAGTAAGTGGACTTGAAACGCTCCATTCCATGGGACATGGATAGTTGGCGGAGCCATGATCTGGGGTTTATCCAAGAAGCTCAGAATAGAATCTACTATTCGATTGCGGTATAACTGTCCTTGCTCTGCCGAGGTTAACCCAAAATTGATATCCTGGTTTATTTGGTTAAGGGTGGCTTGTAGGAGTAGTAGGTTTTGAGTCTGAGGATGTGTCGGGAAATTGTCTCTCAAAATTTCCAAAGCCTCTACGAAGTCTCCAAGCATCACAGCATCTTTGACGCTCCGTCGTAGTTTTTCCAGCTTCTCTATCTGCAAGTCATCTTGTCCACCGATATTAGAGGAATCCTCAGCTCCATTCCAAACTTCAGGATCAAAGGAAGATACCCAGCTATTCAATTGCACGAGTAGCCGACTGTACTGCAACATATACTCCTCCAGGTTGATTCGTATACCTGAAAAGTTCATACTGTTTTTCTCAGTGGCTCCTTGCAGTTGGACCAGCATTTGTCGTGCGCTTTGATCTTCCCCCACGAAACTGGGGAGCATATGCAAAGCTTCCGCAATTCCCTGTTTAAGCAAGGTTAAATGCCAGGTTTGACGGGCTGAGAATTCTGCTTGTTCAGCTTCGACTTCTCTATTTGCTAGGATATCTCCTAGTCCTTTTGAACTTATAATCTGCGATAAGCTTTGTTCAATCCGCCGCTCTTGGATAGCAAGCGGACCCACTTCAGCCATACGCCTAACTTTCACTCGCTGAATTTCATTAAATCGACTGCCGATGGAAACGAGTTGCTGAAAAAGCTCTTCTTCTTCAGGAATTAGGGGGAATAAGGTGTCCAGTATTTCATTGATCTTATTGTCGTTCAATAACTTTTTGAGGGTATTAACGGAAATGACTCCATCTTCCGTTGATTTATGCTTGATTTGAAAGGTCTGAATGGACCATAGATTATCGTGTTTAAGGCTGACTGTTTCGACTGGTGAAGCATTGCCTTCCTGAGATCCTTCAGAACCATTCATCCCTTCTTGTAGCCATCCATTCAACTGGAAGGGTTGATCACTTATAATCACCTTCACGGTGTGTAGGCTAGCTAGTCGATTACCTTCATCTGTACTTCTTTGCACTTGGTTCCAACTCATGCTCCCTTGGGATTCTTGTGGAGCAAGGCTAATCACCGTACTTGACTCAATCAAGGACCTAATCCCTAGGTCAGCTTGAATTAACAATACGGCAATGTATCTACGACCATTGGTTTGATTGGTAACGGTAAGCTGGAACTCATGATCTCGCGTTAGGTCAAGCTCATAGGTAGGTTTCCTTTCTGTATCATTTTGTTCTTCCTCTAATAAGTTGGTCTCAGTCGAGCCATCCTGGTAGAGCAACTCTATCTCAATATCGGAAACAAAGGGATCTTGCGTGATGTCATTATTGGAAAGGTGAATCAGGGCATTGGCCATGACCAATCGCCTCATCATCGTGCGAATTCCGTCGGTCTGATGCAATGGCTCTTTACTAATGGCCGTAAAAATGACTTTAGAAGGCTCTTCCCTAGATCTGACACTAAACCCTTCTGATTCCGCTTGTATGGTGTAATTGGACGCTTCCTCATTTAGGAAAATGACTGCTGGGAAATAGTCTATTAACCCTCTTGCAATGGTTTCCCTAGTTTCTTCCTCCCATCCATCTAAGGTCAGCTGAAGTGGAGGAGTACTTAGGAATTCATCTACAAATCCCAGAAATGTAGACGATCGACCTGGCATTTCATCTCCAAAGATCAAGGTGGAAAAATCATCATAGATACCTTCAATCCTAGCTAAGCTATTACCGCGATAATCGATTCCAGATAAGTGTACGATTTGCCCGGTAGTGACCCCAAACCTACTCCCCATATCCATCGTCCACTGCTGTAAACGCCTATTCCATTCCACTCGCCCGTACATCGGCTGGAAATCAATAGAAGGTTGTCCGAGGAAATTCGGACTGCTCATCGATTCCCTTGGGCCTTCGACACGTATATCCGGCGTTTGTGGTACTTGATGACTAAGTACTTCGCTTAGGCGCTCCTGTAGCACGGGGTAGGGGAGGAAGTGGCGGCTTCTAGATAGTACCTCAATGACGTTTCGTGTAAAGAAGGATCCTTGCTCTTCTTCCAATCCTGACTCATTATCATAAGCACAGCCGACCATTAGCACGAAAGAAGCCTCTTGCATAAATGCTCCCCAGGCTTCCATGCTTTGGATTTGATTACCAAACTGATAATTATTCCAGTCGCGAGCAGCACCCACTGCATCTATGCCTTTAGGTCTAAGTCCTGCCGCCCTATTCTCCTTACTGATATTGGCATTGACTCCCATGTCTAGAATGATAATGGGCTGCAATGCTTTTTCTTTATCCTGACAAAGCAGGTACACGATCTCATCTATAGGGATGCGCTGCTGATCAAAGGTGAGGATCGCAGGTATGGTATCATTTAATCTAGGACTCTGCTCCTTTTGCCCCAAACCGGAAAAATAGAAGATGACGGCATCTCCAGGCGATGCTTTCTCTACTACATCCGTCAGTGTCTTAATCACATTCTCCTTAGTCACCGCTCCGCTGAGTATCTCGGTCTGGGCTTCCAGGGGTTGACGGTCGAGATAAGCTTTGAATTGCAGTGTGTCATTTTCTGGGGCGCGGAGTGAGGGGAGTGACTCCGGATAGTCATTGATGCCAATCAGCAAGGCATGAACTTGTTCAGGGTGAGCGGGTATAGTCTTCTTAGTGCTAAGGAGTTGAAAAAGTTCTTGGAAACTTTCCCAGACTTGTCCGGTATCCTCTGTTCCTTGCTCAATGATTTTAGTGGTTCCGCCTAGATCAGTGAAGTGGAGCTGTTGACCTTCCCCTTCCAGATGGCTAAACCGAAAGAAGTCCGTGTTTTCTGAAAAAGGATTGAGGGCTTGATCATAAAATAGTACGGGGGTATAGGCTTTTGCTGAATAGAGCTGGCAGATATTTTCCCACTTAAGATTTATCAGCACCTCTAGGCGCTTACACCATTGTATGAGATTCGAGTAATTTGAGCTAAGGGTGGCTTGAACTTGCCTTCCATGATCTGTATCACCTATTTCCAATGGGACTTTGTCGGAAACTGCCCTAGGTAAATCCCTAACGGTTAATTGCTGCCAAGTATCCGGATGCACCCCTAACTCCTCCAAGAGACCAGGCAACTGCTTGGCTCCTTGTAAAACTTGCAGGAGAGCAGCACTAGCACTGGGACCACTCCACCAATTTGGGATGTCGGGGCGGGCAGCGGAATCCAGCTCCTTAAGTAGTTCTTTTAGTTCATCTCCACTACGCTTAATCAATTGTCTGAGTAGAGCTAACAGGAAGGTGTTTAGGGTGTGAACGATCATGAACCAAGCTTGAGCAGTGGCCGATAGTTGCTCGGAATGCGGTCTAGACTGCAGCAGGTAGGATAGGGCTTGACCAACTGGAGCCGGGTAATGATTCTGAATAAAGTTAAGTTGGTCAGCCTGTTCTGCATTCTCCACGCTAAGTTGGGCGACTTCTTCGGGATGATATCTCCCTACATCTTCAAGAAGAGCACTGATGAATTGCTCTTGCAGCATTTTGATTCCTAGTTCGCTGCTTGGATTGGATAAGAAGCATTCTATATAATCGATCGGAGAGGCCAGGTGATCCCTGAAATCTGCCACAAATTCTTGTTCTTCCTTATTGGCGTAGACCTCAATAATGGATTCAGTAGGCCAGGCTGCTCCCAATTGACCGACAGGGTGAGAATTCCAAGTACAAGTGCTGGCATACACAAGTTTGTAAGGAACTTGGGTTTCCATGAGCCGAAGCTGAAGTAAAGCGGTAACTTCCAGGGATATCGGGTCTTTGATCCAGGTATCATCTATTTGCAGCAAAACAAAATCAGCTTCTACTAGACGAACACTCCAATCGTTTTCCGCTATCGGGCGAGCCTTTTGCATCTCCAACTCCTTTTCTCGCTGCAGATCATGTGTAAAAATCTCGTGCGGAATATTTTTATCTAGGAGAAAATCTTCCAAGTAAGGCTTCAGGGCCAAGTTTTGTCCCGATTGGCTAATGAAAACCTGGAAGGACTTATTGTTGGTAAAAGCCCAAATTTCTAACGCCTTTTCGACAGAGAGATGTGCTGGAATGGAATGATCGGATCGAAACTGCTGTAGGACTGCTTGGACATCCACCGCGCTTACTGAACGAGCTAGTCCAGTATACACCATTAATTCCCGCAATCTTAAGCTAGAAGGGGAGGGAAGCTTGAGAAAGGCAGCGGTTTGTTGATCTCTTCTACCATACCAGGTGGCGATTTGATCATTACCATTCGATAGAGAGGGCATAAGGGACCTCAAATGCCGCATTAGGCCGATGTGCGTGAAATATGGAGCACCGACATCACTCAAGGCTTGTCGGAAAGCTCGGGTCAGTAATCCCCCTTCTGGAGATTCTTGCGCCCCTTGATCTATATCTGTGGCATTATATATGAATAATCCAATTTTTCCCACCAGAGCTGGTATCTAAGACGATTGTGATTTCTGCGCCTTCTGGGAGAAAGGCCACTACTTGTTCTCGAAATTCACTTTCAAGGAGCCTTCCAGCATTCGACTTAGGATTGTGGTCGTGCAATAGGATCGCGGCCTCCTCTCTTCCATGGGCTTTATTTTCACCTAAACCAGAGAAAAAGAAAAATACCTGGCCACCCGCTGTAGCCTTTCTACACTCTAATTTGATGGCTTCTAGAACGGCAGCCTTAGTTGCTGCCCCATTTAGTAGGCTATTGATCTGTACTTCGCCTTCTACTTGATTGGAAAAAAAGTCCTGCCAGAATTCTAAGTCGCGTGGTACGCCAGAGGGGTATGGACCTGCCTCCACGTTTTCATATTCTGCAATCCCCACTAGTAAGGCGAAAACCTGCCCAGCCTCAGCGGTAGATTCACCAGTGGGCTCCACCGCAATAGCTTGATAGATTTCCTTGGGAATAGGTAGCTGTACGCGCTTACCAGTAGGTGCTCCTTCGCTAGGGGCTATGGCTTGACGATCTATATTTTTGAAGGCCTCAACGGCTTGGGCTTTTTCCCCTCTAATTAGGGCGCGCATACCCTGGCTGTAGTTAACCAGGGTTCGAAATTGCGCTTGCTGTTCCTGTTGGCCCAATTGCGTAAATTGGTCGTCCATCTCCGAGAGCATTAAGCTGATACGGAGTACCTTTTGTTTGGCCTGCGATTCTACGGCTTGAGATAAGGCCTTTTTAAGCTCCAGGGCCGCAGCATTTGGATTGAAATAGGCTAAGGCATTCCATTCTTGCGCTTCGCGTATGGCAGTGGTTACCGATTCCCCTTCCATCTGATAGGAGCGCACATAACGGAGGGTGAAATCTGCCAGGCGCCTTACTAAGCTATTTCCATCTTTGGTCAATGCAGCCCATTCTTTCAACAAGGCTAATAGCGCAGTGCGAATCTGGGGACGGATTTTAAAAACCTCTACAGCTACCTCTTCTACCAGGGTAGAAAGTAAAAGATCAGAAACAGCCATCCGATCAATATCCAGGCTTTCACCATTCTGATAGGAAATGTGCCGGAAGTTTAGCCAGATTTTATGTAATAAATCTGGGGTTAGGAAAACAGGGAAGGCTGCTAGTCCTGCCATCCAGAGGTGCCCTTTTGCATAACCATTGGCCTTGGCAACCTCCTGAAAATGGACTAGGCGCTGATAGTCTAGGCCATCTTTAGGTAAGTACTTTTCTATGTTGGGAAATTCCTTCACGCTGACTTTCCTCTTAGGTGACGGATGGCCGCTCGGAATCCACTATCGGAGGTTTCGAACATGGGCGTGATTTCGGCAATCTCGGCCGCAGTAGTGTTAACCCAACGTCCTCTTGGGATTGGATTAAGCCAAGCAATTTGTCGAACCATCGGTCGCAACTCATCCAGAAAATCCCAGGTATCATCGATCCGAGATAAATCAAGCCTGCCCCGAGCTGCCCCCGCATCACTGAAGATCAAGACGCGCGTATGTTTGGTGGACAGTTTCTGCAGAAGTTTTTCCTTACGAATCGCTTTGGTCCTGGCCATGTTGAGGAACAGGTGAGCCTTTGGGACATCGTGGAAAAAATAAGTCTTCGTATGCCCGATCTTCTGATCATAGCTCGCCGTCTGAATCAGCAGCTTAGCTAAGGAATGGAAGGCGATCATCGAGCCCTTATAGTCAATGAGAAGCAGGAGTTTTACCTGATCTTCAAAGTGTCGTTGATAGTGGACCTTTCCCAAGAATCCCTCTTTGGCAAAATCTCTGATGGTCCGCTGAAGATCGATGTCTGAGGTGAAGTAGGTAGGGGTTTGCTGTCGCAAAAAACGCCAGCTTTGCTTCATATCCCGTTGATTGATGGGGTGATAGGCATCCGATAGAATATAGGGATGTGCAAGTATGGATTGAGAAACATGCTTCTCTTCTCGCAGGGCTACTCCCTCTTCAGATTCCTCTAGACTGAGTAGTACTTCTGCATCCTCTTCCTGTTTTTTTACCTCCTGCTTGACCTTATCCTCTGCTTGTTCGGTTTTTGCTTCACCCGGGACATCTGTATTCTTGTCCTCTGCACTAGTTGTAGGTTCAGGCGTATTGGGAGTCTTACTATGACTTTCCTGTTCTTGCTCTTCCGAAGTTTCTTTTTCCAGTGCTTGTCTGGCTAGGAGCGTTAAGACTTGTTCCTGCTGTGTTTCCTGCAGATTTTGGAATAGTGCTCGAAAAGGTTCTAAGTGGACATTTTTCTTAATCCATAGTAGCTCGCAGGCAAAACGAAGATCAGCAGCAGTTTGGATCACGTCCCGTTTATCTATCAGTTGCAACAAGGCATCGTATTCCTCTACCCCAAGCGGTAGCTTGAGCTTTGTACGTGTGGTCTCGAATAACTGATATAGGAATGGTTTAGCCATCTACGAAATGTCCTTATGACTTATTGATATTACCGTGAATCTTGAGATCATTAAGCGTCTTCAAGAGTGCTTGGAAGTGCGCTAATTCTTCTTCTTCAATACTTTGTTGTTCCCCTTTTTGGTGAAAATGATGAATGATCTTGACCCAGTCGATCAATTCGCTGGTAGATACCTCTTTTTCGGTGTTCGGGTCTTCTTTCATGGATTCCCGTAAGGCATAGAAACGATCTAGGGCTTTTTTCATCAGGTCAGCGTCAAGCTCAGGGAAGTTAGCTGCCACAATCTTTTGCATGATCTCAACACCAGGAAAGTCTATGTAGAAGAATAGACAGCGTCTGAGAAAAGCGGCTGGCAACTCTTTCTCCTCATTACTGGTAATGAAAATGATGGGTTTTTCTGCAGCTTTATTTTCCTTGTCGTCGTGCCCATCCTCCAACTCTTCCACGGTAAACCTCAATTGATCCAATTCCAGGAGCAAGTCGTTTGGGAAGTCGATATCTGCTTTGTCAATCTCGTCTATTAGGAGAATGGAAGGTCGGTCATGGGTACTCGCCCGAAAGGCTTTTCCCAACTCTCCCCATTTTAGATATTTCTTTAGATCGGGCTTTTCGGCTTCTGTACCTTCCTTTTTGCTTAGATGCACATCTCGAAGTCGAGCTAAGTGGTCGAAGGTGTATAAACCATCTTTTGCCTTGGAGGTCGATTTAATGTTCCACTCAAAGTAATGCTGGTCGTAATCAGATCCGTAGATCTCATAGGCTACGGCCTCAGCCAACTTGGTTTTCCCACATCCCGGCTTTCCCATCAATAATAAGGGGCGACGTAGCAGAATGGCTAGTTCTACTGACTTGACCAGTTCTTTGCTGGGGAAATAGGGCGGCAAAGATTTTATGGGATTACCTTTTGCATCCTTTTCAGGACTAAAGGTAGACAATGCTGCTCCTTTATATTCTAGTTTAGTCATAACTTAAGACTTTCTATAATCTCTGATTTATGGGCCTCCAACTCTAGCAGGGCGGCCATATTTTCGATGGCTTGTCTTACATAGACACCATCACTTTCCTCATCAGGAATAATACTCGGGGAACACCCGCACAGTTTATCGTATAAGGGGCGGTACTTTAGACCTTCAGCATGGAAAAGGAATTGCACCCAGATATTTAGTTCGTCTTCCTTCAATGGACTAATGGTAGGCAAAAGCTGCAGGACTTTGCTATGTTCATCTGAAGCCTCCGGTCCTTTAAAATCCTCCAAAGAGTAAGTGAAGGTTAGGCTTCGGTCCAAGATGAAGATAAAGAGGCTATGCTTAGGCTTTTGTGGATTGGCTTTTTTCAATTGATGATTCAATTGAAACCAGAAATCTCTAATACATTGAAGGACTGCATGCTTATCACATTGGCCAAAGTTTTCGAACCGCAAAACGATGTGTTCCAGCTCCAGTCTTTGATTGATGTTTTGAGCGATCTCCTCCGGCTTATTGTAAGGTACATCCTTAAGCAGCAGGGCGTTTTTTAATTCACGCCATAAGGCAGGCGCCTGCAGGTTGGTCATATCGAGAGGAATGGCCTCCGGTTCGGTTTCCATCTCAATCTGATAGTCTCTTCGCAAGATATCAATGAG
>ENA-UENV01000266-UENV01000266.1-marine-metagenome-genome-assembly--contig:-NODE-266-length-15546-cov-2.785406_pt1 | contig 15546 bp, 10 predicted proteins | sample MGYA00237878_ERZ529328 | MGnify/ENA primary metagenome ERZ529328 (study PRJEB26372, sample SAMN05368348) | marine metagenome | biome: cultured habitat; feature: ocean water; material: water; isolation... | reverse complement strand
TATTAAATCTACCGACCTTGACCTATTGATTACCTCTAATCTATAAACGAAAATCCTTCTTCACTTTTAGGAACCCCTATTAATGCTATTTTTGCAGCCTTTTCCGAGATACCTCGGTGGGAAGGCACAAACGTTATTTGCTAATGCTACTATTAGAAGAACAAAAACCAAAGAAAAAGAAGAAGAAACAGCTGCCGAAAGAGGTCGTGAATATTATCCGTACCACCCAACGGAATAATATTGAATTGACCCACATCGCAGACAATAAAGCCAATGTGCTGCTCAGTCTGAATGCCTTGATGATCACCTTCCTTTTGCCGCTAGTCTTAGCTGCCACGTGCTTCGTGACCATTTACATATGCACCATTGTATTGAAGCCTTCCAACTTGAAAAACTTTCGGGATAATGCCAACAAGGACGGTCGGTTTAGTCCATTCTTTTTTGGCAATTTCTATCGAATGGAGCCGCAAGAATTTTTCAAGTACATCAAGGATACAGCTTCAGAACCTGAAAATGTGCGTGGCCACCTGGCGGAGGACCTATACTATGTTGGGCGTCGTCTGGCTCATAAAATGAACTATATTCGAATTGCCTTTAGCATCTTTATTGTTGGCCTTTTCTTGAGCCTTGCCTCTACGGCATTAGTTCTATGGCTGCTGTAGGTAGATAGACGAAAAAAGGAGGTGATGTTTCCATCAACCTCCTCATTACAATATCTATCGCACAAGACCTACCATCACATCTTCACGATGCGATGCGTTGTGGTCCCTATTTGTCTTTCAATTTGAATAATAAATTGTCCAGCGTTCAAGTGTGAGAGGTTTAGGCCTAGCCCTAGACTACCTTCTTCCAGAATCTGACGGTGGCGCAGGGTGCCATTGAGATCAAATACTCTGATTTCTCCCCTTTGGTCCGTAGCCTGGTCCAGGCGGATATTGACGAAGTCTGGCGTTAAGGTAGGGAATACTTGCACGCCCCAACCCTGCCCTTCAAAGACGACACTGACGATCTTGGAGTATGTGGTAGTCCCATCGTAATCTACTTGCCTTAGTCGATAGTAGTTAATCCCCTTGTAGGGTTTGTTGTCCCACAGCTCATAGGATTGCGGTATGAAGGTGGTACCTGCTCCTTTAACCACTCCAACTTCTTCGAAATCCTGTCCATCCGAGCTGCGTTCTACAGCCATATAGTCATTATTGATCTCCGTTAACGTCTGCCAGTCTAGTACCACCTGGCCATCAATCGCTCTAGCGCTGAAAGACATCAGCTCAATTGGGAGTGGAACAAAGGCCTGAGTTGTATTCAATTCCCCTAAGGACTGGGTAGTTTCATTTACCCAAACGAAGTCTCCTGGGCAACCGCCGCTGCCCTGTAATTGCATGCTTTTGGTAAATCCACTGAAAGAGGCCTCCAGCACATTTATACCATTTTGATCCAGGGTTTGATCGGCAACCATTCCATTGGCTACTCCATTGATGGCTTCGAGAGGTCGCAGTATGCTCAAGAACTGTACCACGGTTTGGGTCACCTTATTGTAGATGGCCCAGCCGGTCAAATGATCGATATCCGGAATCGGAACCCAAATCGCTCCCATACCATTTTGCTGATCTTCGATCTTGCCGCTAAGCGGTATGATACGCTCGACTTCTGATTCCTTGGAATCGGTAGGGATAACTTTATAAACATGAATCTCGTAGGCGTCTAGGTTTATTCCGGCTTGTCCGGCAACCTCGATTCCCTCATCTATGTCAATATTGAGGCCGATAACACCACTGGGGATATGTGTTTCGTACTCAATTTCATTGATGAATAAATTATCTCCAGCCCCGAGATCGGTACATCCTTGAGCAGGCTGAGTGGTTACTCTTTTTGCTTCGATCCAGTCTGTCCCTTTTCGCACGAAAAAGGTAAAGTGGTAATCGTTGCTGTTCTGAACACTTGTAGTTTCAAATCTTTCAGCAGAACCAAGGTATACGGGGTACTCCTCAACACCGAAGTCCGCGCCACCATCACCCTGTCCAAAGATTGGGTCAATGGTATACTGAGTGCCGTCTCCAGTAGGGAATCCCGTAATGGTGTTAAAGCCTGCTACCACCAAGACCTCATCGAAACAATAAGGGAGATCCCACATGAAACTGATCTTACTATCTGTTCCACTATGGATAAGGTTTCGAACGAAGTTAGGAGAGCTGCAGGTAGTGGCAGCACTAGCGTTCAAAGCAGCTTGCTGCTTATAACATGTTCCATTATACTCGAATACGGTAAGGTGATAGGTCGCTCCGTCGGTCAAACCATTGACGGTGAAACTAGAATTTCCGCCAGCAGCTCCTGCTCCAGCAAATACTACGTATTCACCAGGTGAAAGCTGATCTCCTGCGCCAAAAGTACTGCTTCCTGTGTAACTTAAGCCATTACAGGGGGCACTTGAGTTACTAACAGGACTGCCTTCACGCATGACGACCACTCTGCCCGAGCCATTGCCATGAGTAAGGTTGACAGTTAAGCTATTGTCTGTAATGAAATCAAAGGCAACGGCACCGTTGGTATTTGGCGCAGCACAAGCTGTCTTTTTCTCTCCTTTGATGTTAAGGGAGTTGCTGCCCAATTTCCATTCGCCGGTTTGTGCCTCCGAGCGGTAACCGTAAAAGCGGAAACAAAGCTGGTTTCCATTACAGATATCTATGCCTAGATTGCTAATTGTATGTTTTCTTTCATCTGTGTTGTCAGGTATGAGTTGTCCTAAAATAAGATCGCTTGTATTGAATCCATCTACAGACCACCGTACTTCGAAAGCACCGGGGCCGTCGTCTGTTCTTGACTCTGTAAACTCTAATTGATCGACTTCTAATGTGATTCCTGGGTCTGGAGTAATGCAGACTTCATAGTAGTCCACTACTCCTGCTTCTGTGGCAGTAGGCCAATAATCGGCGCGTGCACCTAAGGATGAATAGGTGATCTTGTTGATACCGTTTCCTCTGATGAAATCACTAGCCTGAACATTGGCGATCGCACTGGGGGCTGCTTCGTCTGTGGAGTTAAGGGCCCACTCTGAAAGCATAGTGAGTTGCCCGAATGCTGGGATTGTAAATGTCAGTATTGCAAGTAATGCAATACCCCTGTAAGTCATCATAGTACGTTTGTTAATATTAATTTTGCAAAGTACTGATGGGGTCTTCTCCCTCCCGACTCCATCAGCGGGGTTTACTGGGATTTTCAATAACTGGGAATTCATACAGATTACAATTGGATTATAAATGCTCACCTTCATGCAAGGTGTAGTTATTACACAATTGATACTATGGTATGGAACTATCGGTAAGCGAAACGAGAGGGTTGGATGCCTGTGTTGTTGATAGCATTTGTTTCCCCCCTGGGTTATCGACTGTAACGACAGATGTACAATAGTAAATGCACAGACGCCACAACAACTGCCAGATTATTAATAGTTTATCATGTCAATGGTCAATCACTGGCAGCCAAACGCTGTAGGGACTTAGCGAACTGTATTTCACTCCTTAGGTGTAAAATTTTGTGTAGTGTCTCCTTCTAAAAGACGACTCCAGAAGTAATGTTAAGCACTATTCAAAAGGGTGGTTGGTGGATGAGTTGAGTGCTCCTGATTATAAAGGGGGGGGTGGGAATTTTATAATCATGGATAGTGTTTCACTTACCAAATATAAGTCTTTCTATACTAAATTGCACGGTCTTTCAGTGGATTCACCAGCTTCTCCTATTCTATTTCGTTTAGTTTAATGCGTAGTCAATTGATTATAAAATTAAAAGCCGCGAAATGCTTCACTACCCCTTTTTTAAATAATTTTTAAGTATATACTTGTTGATGTTTATATGACGATAGGATTCTTAAAAGTAACGGGGAAAGAAGAGGAAAGTGTTCTAGTGCAGGTTCTAAGTGGCCTGAATGCCCAGTAAATTAGGTGGTTCCCATTCCTTTTTCGAAGATTTGTACAAGGAATAAAGCATAGAACATTAGCAATACTAAGCCTTCCCAACGTGTGATCTTCTTATTGTTTGCCATAATACCAAAGAGGATAGTCATAGCAATCATCATGGGTAGGAAAAAAACATTAATAGATTGGGGGATTTCTAAGGGGCCAAAAAAGGAAGGCACAGACATGACGATGTAGGTGTTGAAAATATTTGAACCCAAGACATTACCCACTGCAATGGATGTTTTTCCTTTCCTGGCAGCATTCAAACTAACAATAACTTCTGGAAGAGAGGTTCCCAGTGCCATGGCTGAAAGTCCAATGACTGTGGAAGGAATACCGGCGATTTCTGATAAATTTTTGATGGCTGTTATGGTATATTCTGCACTAAGCCAGACCAGAATACCGCCTACGACCAGGAGCACATAAGCCCTAGCTGAAGCTTTAGGGTGCTCCACTTTTTCCTTATCTTCATCATCCTCACTTTTGAAAGAGTAGGCCAGAAAAATGATGATGCCAAAAAGAAAGAGAAAGGATTCAAAAAGGGAAAAGACGCCGTCATTAAGGGCCAACCAGAGTAGGAAGGCGGAGCCCCAAAGGTAGGGCATATCGATGTGCCAAATGTTGTACTCTAATTCAATTTGCTTTACTATAACGGCTACTAGCCCCAATACCAAGGCAATATTGGTAATATTAGAGCCAACAATGTTACTTATTACCAATTCAGATTCTCCCGCTACAACTGCTGCTACGGAAGCAGCCAATTCCGGCAGGGAAGTACCAAAGGCTACTATAGTTACACCAATGATAAAAGGAGAAATTCCGAGGGAAAGGCCAATCTCTTCAGCTGAATCTACGAACCAGTCTGATGCTTTCAACAACACCGTCAAGCTAACCACGAAAAGCCCTAAAAATAGTAATACGTCCATATGCTTTCAGACCATTCCATTCGGAAAAAGTAACATCGGGCAAAAGTAAGACTTTTTTCCATTCGCACACTTTAATTCATATGAGGGCCCTTATTTTTTTTACTAAACGGCAGTTTCCTCCTGCTGAATGGGTTATTTTTATCGCTCAAAGCCTGCTAAAGGTAGATTAAATACCGATCCTTGGAGATAGAATTGCTATTTTTCGCCCCACCAAGAAACTAAGCTTTCAGCTTGTTTGACAAAGGTTAAATTTGCGTTTTCTTTGGGGAGATTGGATTCGCATAAATAGAAGTAAATGAGTTTATTTGCTTTTTGTGTAGGGTGAAGCAATATTAAGCCGTTTGTCTTTGTTGAAAGCTATGTATTTCGAATGACTAGATACCCCTGCTAAGTACCAAATTTTGGTAGCAAAACAATCGCAAGGCTTCACGGGTTATCTACAAGAATATAGAGGTGCCAAGTAGGAGAAGTAAGTAGTATGGGCAGTCACGGATAAAAAACACAATTCAATGCCATTAGATCAAGTAGATGTTGATCGCATAGATGAACAGCAACAGATTATGGAAAAAGAGATGTCATTCTTGGATCACCTGGAGGAACTGCGATGGCATATCATGCGTTCCCTTGGCGCTATTGCCGTTGTAGGGATCTTGATCTTCGTTTTTCACAACTACTTTTTTGATGCTGTAATTTTTGGACCTACCCAATCGGACTTTGTCTCTTATCGCATGTTTTGCGAAGCCTCACATGCCATGGGCTTAGGAGATAGTATGTGTTTTGAATTTGAGGACTATCAGCTACAAGCGATCAAATTTGCAGAGACTTTTATCACGACCATCAAGGTTTCCTTTATCATGGGCTTTGTGTTTGCCTTTCCTTATGTATTCTGGGAAGTTTGGGCCTTTATCAGGCCAGGGCTTTATCCTAAGGAGAGAAAAGCAGCTAGAGGTATTGTCTTTGTTTGTTCTATGCTATTCATATTGGGCGTTTTATTCGGTTATTTCATCATCGCCCCATTTGCTACCAACTTCTTGATGAACTTTACTTTACCGGGAGTGGATAACTCTCCGACATTGCAATCGTATACCGGCTTTCTGGTGATGTTTACGCTCCCTACCGGCCTGGTTTTTGAATTGCCCATTGTGGTTTATTTCTTATCCAAAGTGGGACTAGTGACACCACAAGCCATGCGTAAGTACCGAAAGCACTCTATCATAGGTATTCTACTCTTGGCTGCAGTAATTACGCCTCCGGATGTAATTACTCAGTTTCTAATTGGTATACCCTTATTTATCCTCTATGAATTAAGTATTTTTGTGTCGGCTAGGGCCAATAAGCAGTATGAGGCTGAATTAGATGACTAACAAGTGGTGGAGCTAGGTCTGAGAGGACTTAGATGATACGCTTTGATTCGTAGCAGTACATTATGGAAAGATTATCTTCAAACTTAACTTTATTCTTTAAGTTTTTCGTCCCTGTATTCTGGATCGTATTCTTCGGTGCTTTCACAGTCGCTGTTTTTGCGTACAAAAATGAGTTTTACGGAGAGATACCTGGACGTCCCCTTCGCATCGGTTCTGTGATCTTCTTTGTCAGTGGTTTGATCATGTTCTTCTTAACTACTATGCGCCTAAAACGTGTAGAGGGCAATTCAGAACATTTGATCATCACGGATTACTTCAAGACCTTTAGATATGCTCACGCCGGAATCGATAAGATCACCGAAAGCAAGTTTGCCTTCCTAAAATTGGTAACCATCCATTTAAAGGAAAAGGGGAGCTTCGGGATCAAGATTCCCTTTATCGCCAGCGCTAGCCGCTATGAAGAATTCATGAGGAATGCTGGCGCGCACTTGCCAAGAGAAAAAGCTTAACCTTTATTTTCTAAGGCCTGCCAAAGGACCTCTACTGGGTGTAAGGCCTTTCGCGCTGTGCCGTCAGCAATCTGATGGCGACAGCTGGTTCCTGCTGCCGCAATGATTGCATTGGGCTGTGCCGCTTTTACTGCTGGGAATAAAACCATTCCACCAATTTTCATACTGACCTCATAGTGCTCCTTTTCGTAGCCGAAAGATCCTGCCATGCCACAGCATCCTGATGGAATAACCTCTACGGTATACTTTGAGGGTAGTGAAAGGAGTTTAGCTGTATCTCCGAGGTCCGCCAAGGCCTTCTGGTGGCAATGTCCATGTAGTAGGATATGCTGGGCTGCGGAGCTGAATTGTTCTGATTGGATTCTGCCGGCTTGAGCTTCTCGGTATAGGAATTCATCAATGAGCAGGGTATGATTGGCTAATCGCCGAGCTTCAGCTTGATTGGATCGTTCAACTAATCTAGGGTATTCGTCCCTGAAGCTGAGAATAGCCGAAGGTTCAATACCGATTAGTGGTACCTCTTCGCTAATCAATGATTGGAAGATAGCCACATTCTGCTTGGCGAATTTTTGAGCTTGGACAAGTAAGCCTTTCGAAAGGTGTGCTCTCCCGCTTTCAGCGTGATCAACCCACTTCACCGTATAGCCTAGTGCGTGTAGGAGTTTTACTGAAGTTATACCAATATGTGGATCATTGTAATTGGTGAATTCATCGCAAAAGATGTAGACCTCTCCTGTGAGCGGAGAAGGTTGCTTCCATTGGGAATAGGTTCGATGAAGCCATTGTTTCAAGGTAGTCTTTCCTAGGGGAGGGAGCGCGCGTTTTGAGGCAATGCCTAAACTTGATTTAATGACCAAACTGGTCAACTTGTTGCCCAGGAAGAAATTGGTTATGGTCGGTATTTTCGCCCCAAGTCGATTGATGGAGTTAATGTTGGCAAAAGCTCGGGCACGCCAAGGAACGCCATGACTTTGGTAATATTGGTGTAGAAATTCGGCTTTTAGACTCGACATATCGACATTGGAAGGGCATTCAGAGGTACAGCCTTTGCAAGAGAGACAAAGGTCCATGACTTCGTAAATCTCTTCATGGCCGAAAGGATTGGGTTGTTGGTCTTGGGTGAGAAATTCACGCAAAGTGTTAGCTCGGGCTCGGGTAGTGTCCTTTTCATTCCTCGTGGCTTGATAACTAGGGCACATGGTCCCTCCGGACAACGGCAGCTTTCTGCAATCTCCAGAGCCGTTACACTTTTCCGCCAGACGAAGAATGCCGCCCGTTTCAGAGAAATCCATCAAGGTATCAATCTTCGGTTCCGCCCGATCCGGCTCGTAGCGTAAGGAGGTATTCATCGGTTCAGCGTCGACGATTTTGCCTGGGTTGAAGATGCCTTTGGGGTCCCAAGTATGTTTGATTCGTCGAAATAGGGCGTAATTCTCTTCCCCAACCATTAATGGGATGAAAGCGGCTCTGACTCGTCCATCCCCGTGTTCTCCACTTAATGATCCTTGGTAGCGCTTCACCAATTCCGCGGAAGCTTTACTGATGTCGTAGAACTGCTGTACATCTTCCGATTTTTTCAGGTCCAGGATGGGACGGAGGTGGATTTCGCCTGCTCCTGCATGTGCATAGTACACCGATCGCTGCCCAAAGCCCTCCATGATGGCAGAAAAATCAGCGATATAATTAGCTAGATCCGTTATGGCAACAGCCGTGTCCTCAATGCAAGCCACGGCTTTTTTATCACCAGGAATATTGGCTAGGAGTCCTAGCCCCGCCTTTCGCAATTCCCAGACGCTGCTGGTACGTGGCGGACGAACCTTAGGAAAGGCATACCCAAAGCCCTGCTCCTGGAGCGCCTTGATTAGCACATCGGCTTTCGCCTCAGCCTCCTCCGCTTTCACACCTCTAAATTCGATCATCAAGATCGCTGCTGGATCGCCTTCAACGAAGAATCGGTTCTTACTTTGTTCAATATTATCTTTCGTACAGTCCAGGATGACTTTATCCATTAATTCGCAAGCAGTCGGACCAAACTGCATGGTCAATTGCGTAGCTTTTAGGCTTTCATCAATGCTGTTGAAGTGAGCTGCAACTACAATGTCATGTGGCTCAGGTAGGGGATCGATATGGAGTTTGATCTCTGTGGTAAAAGCCAAAGTGCCTTCACTGCCACACAGCAATTTGCAGAAGTTAAAAGCTTCTCCATCAGGAGTGAAGCTCTCCGTCTCTAGTAAAACATCCACCGCATAGCCAGTATTACGTCTTTGAATGCTGGACTTGGGGAATTCTGCTTTGATCGAGTCTTGCAGGCTAGTTTGTTCGAGTTCCGTTTTGATTTGGCGATATACCTCTCCTTCTAGACCGGGAGCCTCTAATTTTTCCTGAAATTGTTCTGGGGTAAGTGCTGAAAATTCGATTTTACTTCCATCGCTAAGCAGGGTGTTCAAAGAAATGACGTGATCTCTGGTAGACCCATAGACAATGGAAGTGGAACCACAGGAATTATTTCCCACCATTCCTCCGATCATACAGCGATTAGCCGTGGAGGTGTTGGGCCCGAACCAAAAACCATGCGGCCTTAGGAATACATTGAGCTCATCTCTAATTACACCCGGCTGTACTCGAACCCAGCCTTCTTCAGTATTCAGCTCCAAGATTTTCGTAAAATACTTGGAAACGTCTACTACAATCCCTTCACCGACACATTGGCCAGCGAGAGACGTGCCGGCCGTACGAGGAATCAAGGAGACCCCTTCTTCCAAGGCAAATTGAATCAACAACTGTAGGTCATGGATGTCCTTGGGTAGAGCTACGGCTAACGGTAGTTCTCGGTATACAGAGGCATCAGTAGCGTATAAAGTACGCATTAGGCTATCGTAAAAAAGTTCTCCCTTTAGTTTGCCTGAAAGTTTGGCTAGTTGATGCTGTAGCTTTGCGTCCATGGAAGTATTTTAGTTAAAATCGGGCATGCAAGGGGATGTCAACCGTGAAATCGAGGTTCTATCTTACCTTTTATACCGGTTTCTACCCGGAAAGTATAACCAGCTAGGGGGTAAGTTTTACGTTGTTGCGCATCTAGGTCGCGGCGGGAGGTGGTAATGAACAAGGTCTGCAAATTCTCTCCGCCAAAACAACAACTGGTCGTATGCGGGGCAGGTACTACAATCTCTTCAATTTGATTCCCAGCGGAGTCATAGTGAATCACTTTGCCCAAGCCATAAAAGGCTATCCAGAAGCCATCTTCTGAGTCCGTACACATCCCGTCCGGGTAAATGGTTTTAGGAAACTCAATGTAGCGTTTTCGACTGGATATGAGTCCAGTCGCAGGATCATAATCATAGGCAAATACACAGTGTTGGAGCGTATCGATCATGTAAAACTGATCCCCTGTCTTATTCCATGCCATTCCGTTGGTGATGTAGAGATCGTGTTCCAACGTCTCCCAACTCTGATCCGACGCTAAGGAGAAAAGTTTACCCAAACAACTCACTTCATCATAAGCCATAGTGCCCGCCAAAAATCGACCAAAGGGGTCAACCGCACCATCATTAAAGCGCACGAGAGCGTTCTCCTGTTCGGGGGAAGGCTCTATCAGTTGAAGCTGTTGACTTTGTTCATCATACAAGCCAAATCCATCACGTACACCCATGACGATGCCTCCTTTTTCCCGAAGCGCTAGGACACCTAGGTCTTGTCCTACCACAAAGGTCGCGGCATTTCCAGTCAGCATGTTCCCTTTGTAATATTGTCCTTCTGGAATGTCTACCCAATATAGTTCTTGCAGGATCTCATCCCAAACGGGCCCTTCACCATGCGTGGCTTGAATGTCGAAAATGGGTTCGGGTGTTAAACTCATGTAGTTGTATTTGTAGGTACCGGAGGGGGACTGGTTGCGGTCCATCCCCCGTCCACGATTATCGTTTGTCCTGTGATCTGACTGGATTGTGGAGCTAATAGAAATAAAGCAGCATGCGCAATGTCCTGCGTATTGGCGGGGCGATTGGTAGGCGTAATTCGCTCCCATTGTTGGCTGAAATCTCCGCCATCTATTGCGTTGGTACGTTCAGTCAGTGTAGCTCCTGGAGAGATGGCGTTGACTGTGATGCCGTGCGGAGCCAATTCAACACCAAGTGTTTTCGCTAGAAACCGAATAGCAGCTTTGGACATGCCATAGGCGGTCAGTTCGGGATGATACTGATGCCCAGTTACAGAGGACATCAGCAGGATGCGCCCGCCCTGCCCTTGGCGAATCATTTCCTTGGCTGCCTTCTGAATGAGAAAAAAGGTGCCTCTCAGGTTGAGGTTGATAAGCTGTTGAAATCGATCGGGGGTGTAATCCAAAAAGTCGCCATAGGTGGTTATGCCGGCGTTAGCGATGGCTAAATCCAGCTTTCCAAAGGTTTCCACGGCTTCATTGACCATTTCTTGGATATAGGCCACATCTCCTGCATCGCCCACTGTGGCTAGGCAACGCCCCCCGAGGTTGCGAATCTTAGCGGCAGCAGCGATAGCAGCCTGCTCATCTTGATCATTGAGTAGAATTATGGCTCCCTGTTTGGCCAATTGATGAGCTATTTCGAAGCCAATACCGATTCCAGCACCAGTGACAATGGCGACCTTGTTGTTAAAGTTCATTTCGTTTGTTTGAGCCCTGGAATATCCAGTAGATAGCTCAAATATCAGAAATAATAAGTGGAATCCTTCAGGAATCCCAAAGGAAGTGAGCTGGTTGGGCAGGATAATTCAATGACAATTATTTCTCTTCATCTAAGATCCCCGTTACACGAATCTCAACCCTTCGATTTTGCTGCTGTTCGCCTGCGGATCGGGCTTTGGGGAAACGCATTTTCCAGTTGCCGTATCCCTTGAAGGAAATGCGCTTAGGGTCAACTTCATTGGCTAGGAGGTAGTCAAAAATGACCTTGGCTCTATCCCGTGACAATTCGTAGTGCCAGGATTCTCTGGAAACCGGCGGCTGGTTGGGGCGATTGATATGACCTCCGATCTCAATGACTAGATCCGGATTCATTTTCATAAAACCGTAAACCATGGGTAGAATGCGCTCTGATTCTCGAAGTAACACAGCTTTGTTCCCAACAAAAAGTAGATCTGGAATATCAGCCACTTTACCCGGAGCTGCTTGCGGCAAGGCCATGTGCAGCATGATGTCTGCCCGAGTTTTGAGGGTCTTACTTTTGAGAAAGTAGCCTTTGGAAAGTATGTCAATGGTGATCACCTTTTGGTCAGGAACGACATGCTTAAAGGTACCATCTGGTTCTGTTTGGAAACTGTCTTCATATTCTTCGCCTCGGAGGCGTAATTCGGCGGGAATCCCTTCTCCTGTTTCCTCGTCTCGGATTTGTCCAGTGAGATAAGTCATGGGCTTACTGATGTAGCAATCAATAGTAACCCGGCGGTTTTGCTGCCTCCCTTCCTCCGTACTATTGTCTGCCTCGGGGATGCTTTCCCCAAAGGTTTCAATTACTAGAGCTTCCTCTGGAATCCCTAGTTCCATCAGCCCATTTAGCACGCTGTTGGCTCTTCGGTCTGATAAACCTTGATTGGAGTCATCTGTACCAATGGAATCGGTGTGAGCGGTTAAATGAATTTTGGAGCTTGGGTTTTCAGTAAAGAAATCGGACACCTCGCTCAACACATTGCCTGAGTCCTCTTGCCATTGATCCTGCCCTAGGTCAAAATAGATTCGATAAGACTGTACTAAGATGAGAGAATCGAAGGACATCTGTCCATTCAATAGCAAAGGAAGGGCGGTCAATAGCGTCAAGAAAAGGCGTCGCATGTGTTAAGGTTTGGTAACTTAATCTACTACTATGTGGTTTGAAAGTACTAAATGTCCTATTTCCTAAAAACTTTCCTGCCCCAAAATAGCACTTGAAAACCGTAGATACTTAACCAATAGACAACTGCAACAAAGGAAAAGATGCCTAGCCCAGCAAAGATCTTGCTGTGTCTTAGGTCGATCTGGAAGAACTCAAAACTGACAAAGTCGCTGACGACCATAAAGGCATGAACGAAGAACAATAGAAACAGAATCTGTAGGAGTTTATTTAGGTATCTAATGGCTTTGATGTGCTTCTTGTCTTTGATCTGTTTGCGGCGGCGGCGAATGTAGCGGTAAGCAAAATACATATAAGCAAAGAAGCCAGCCAGGTACAGAAATTGCTCGAATCCACCATAAAAGGGATTATAGAAGTAGCGATCCACTTGACTCCTTGCCTCAATGCTTTTGGAAAAAGTAACCAAAAAGAACAGTAGCTGTCCTCCCGGTAATATGAAGTGTTTAACATCCGATAACCTGAATTTATAGGCAGGATATAGAGTTAGCTTTACGTAGTAAAATAGGAGTGTAGGAAAGGCTAGAGTATAGTAGATCGGTAAGAAATTGAATTGTGGATAGGCTTTGTAAAAATCTGTCAGCATAAAGATATTATGCAGTAGGGTCAAGCCAATCGTTATCAATAAAAGTCCATAAAAAGCATTAGCTCGCCGCTCCCCTGATCCCTTGAAAAAGAACAAAAAACCAATAAATAAACTCTGCAGCACACCAATTGTCATTAAGCCAATCAGGATGTAGAAGAATATTGTATGGTTTTCTAAGGACATGCTGTAGTTTTCTTTTTTGGCAAAGATCGGGATTCTTTGGATTAAAGTCCAGTCGCGCTGGCTGCACCTCACCGGGTGACTTAGAGTCACCCGGTGAGGTGAGGTGCAGCAGCAGCGCAAGTAGCTTATTGCTTTGGTCGCTTATAGCGAATTGGAGCTGCCGGCTCCGGTTTAAGCTCTATACTTTGTGACTTCATAAGCTTAAGCGCCTCCTGGACTGCTCTTTCCAACTGTGGGTCACCACCCTTGATGACTTTGGCAGGATCTTGGATCACCTCAATATCCGGTGCGACACCAACGCCTTCTACGGCCCACTCGCCATTCACATCAAAGAATCCTCCCCTAGGTGCTACCATTCTACCCCCATCGAGGAAAGGTGGTGTGTCCCAGGTTCCTACTAGACCACCCCAGGTTCTTGTACCGATAAGTGGGCCAATTTCCATCTTATGGAAAAGATAGGGGAGGAGATCCCCGCCGGATCCTGCACGTTCATTGATGATCATTACTTTAGGACCCCACAAGCCTGCCATAGGCGTAGTGAAAGGGCGTCGATCATTGGCCTTGCTATTGAAGTAGCCGTGGAGTTTTCTAGCCATCACATCGACCATGTAATCGGCTGCAGATCCTCCACCATTGTTACGTTCATCTATAACTGCTCCTTTTTTATCTTGCTGCGCAAAGAAATAGCGATTGAATGAGTTGAAGCCGTTGCCGCTAGTGTTTGGCACGTAAACGTAGGCTAGCTGACCATTGGAAAGACTATCGACCTTTCGCCGGTTTCCTTCCACCCAATCCACATAACGTAGATTGCGCTCGCTGCTAATGGCTTTAGTGATGACCAATCTAGCGCCTTCTTTTGAGGTACTGCTATTGACGAGCAGTTTTACTTGGCGGTTGGCCGCTCCTTCCAATAGACTAAATGGATTTGTGGGAGCTTGAAGGTTTTTCCCATCAATGGCTAGGATATAGTCTCCTTCCTTCACGTCCAAACCAGGGATGGCCAAAGGTCCTTGAACACCAGGATTCCAACTCTCCCCGGTGTAGATTTTCTTAATACGATAATAGCCATTTACTGCTTCCAGATCGGCTCCTAGAAGACCAATCGATACTCGATCGATATCTGGAAAATCACCCCCTCTGGTGTAAGAGTGTCCAACGGCTACCTCCCCACCAAGAATATCTACGATATAGTTCAAGTCGGTACGATGACGAACATGATCCACCCAAGGGCTGTACCATTCGTACACATCATCCCAAGGTGCGCCGTGCACATTGTCAACATATAGGAAGTCACGCTGATAGCGCCATCCTTCTTTGAAAATCTGAGCCCATTCTGCCCGTGGTTCAACCTTCATCTTTAAGTTCAGTTTCAGTTTACCCGCGCCGGGTTTGGGCGGCGGGCCTCCTGCTCCGACGATTCCCCAGCTACCCCGACTATTGTAGAGGAGTTGTTTCCGGTCATTAGAAATCGAAGCTTGTCCGACTCCTTTCAAGAATAATTTAGCCTCCTGTTCCTTTATATCGTAGCGATGTAGGCTAAGTCCTGGTTGATTATCTACCGCTTCCATGTAGAAGAACTTGCCTGTTGGCCCTGCTACCATGGCCACATAGTTGCGAGCTGGAACGTCGATGGCGAGGATGCGGCGTGCCAAACCTGGCATGTCAATGGTGACCAAAGAGTCCTTTTCTGCCTTTTTATCTTTTTTCTTGTCCTCTGATGCAGGTTCCTCATCACTCTCTGGTAGGAAGGGAGAAGGGGTGTCTTTGCCTAGCAAAACCATATACGGGCGATACGTGGTAGAAGGATCATACGAACTCATATCTAGCCAACCCGTATTCAAACCGAAGTTGGTGCTGGCCAAAAAGTAAAGGTACTTACCACTTTCGTCCCAGACCGGGCTAATGGCATCGGCCATCCCGTCGGTTAGTTGGTAGGTTTGTCCCGTTTCTACTTGATGCACTTTGATGGCCTTATGCTGATTGTCTAGCAGACGAGCATAGGCGATCCAGCGACTATCGGGTGACCAGACAGGATTCATGCTACGATTGGGGTGAGCAAAGCGGTCGGTGTCGGCTTTCTTCACAACCCCACTTTCAATGTTGGCATACCAAAGGTTGTAGTCGGTATCTGTATAGGCTATGAATTTTCCGTCTGGTGACCAGCTAGGATTGA
>ENA-UENV01000262-UENV01000262.1-marine-metagenome-genome-assembly--contig:-NODE-262-length-15665-cov-2.711041_pt1 | contig 15665 bp, 13 predicted proteins | sample MGYA00237878_ERZ529328 | MGnify/ENA primary metagenome ERZ529328 (study PRJEB26372, sample SAMN05368348) | marine metagenome | biome: cultured habitat; feature: ocean water; material: water; isolation... | reverse complement strand
TATTCGTCAACCAGTCTTTGCAAGCCACCGCCTCAAGCCGCAAAACATCTTTAATATAAGATAGTACCTTGCTAGCATCATAGGTAATAGCTTGGTATTGTCTGTCGATTTCCTGATCGTCCATAATGGTAGTTGGAGAACTGCCGAACATATCACTTAGGGCAAGGTCCATTGGATTGCCGGCGCCATTTTCCCCCTCAAATGTAAACCTATGATCTCCACTAACCTCTCCCACTACATAGATGGGGGCTCGTTCTCTTTCAGCAATTTGTTGCAGTTGGGCTAGGTCTTCCGCTGCGATAATTAGCCCCATCCGCTCCTGTGACTCATTACCTATCACTTCTTTTGCTGACAGCGTGGGATCTCCAATTGGCAATTGACTCAACTGTATCTTTCCACCAATATCTTCCACTAGCTCAGACAGACAGTTGAGATGCCCACCTGCTCCATGATCATGAATGGAAACAATAATATTTTCATCTCCCTCTACTACCGCTCGTATCGCATTAGCTACCCGCTTTTGCATTTCTGGATTAGAACGCTGTACGGCATTGAGTTCAATGCCCGAACTAAATTCTCCGGTATCTGCTGACGACACTGCAGCACCGCCCATACCGATTCGGTAATTATCTCCCCCCATAATCACGATCTTATCTCCTTCTTTAGGCGCACCTTTGAGGGCTTGCACTGCCTTGCCGTAGCCAATTCCTCCGGCCAGCATGATCACCTTGTCATAGCCTAAATTTCGATCGTGTTCTTTGTGTTCAAAAGTAAATAAAGAGCCCGCTATCAGCGGTTGACCAAACTTGTTTCCGAAGTCGGAGGCTCCATTGGAGGCCTTGATGAGAATGTCCACTGGGGTTTGATACAACCAAGGACGCTCAGGCATCTGTTGCTCCCAACTTCGGTTTTTGTCCAAGCGGGAATAGGCTGTCATATACACAGCAGTACCCGCTAGGGGAATAGACCCTTTACCGCCTGCCAATCGATCTCGGATCTCTCCTCCTGAGCCTGTAGCCGCTCCATTAAAGGGTTCTACCGTGGTAGGAAAATTATGAGTTTCTGCCTTTAGGGAAAGCACCGAGTCGAAAGTTTTCTTCTCATAAAAGTCCGGTCTTTCCGGGCGTTTTGGTGCGAACTGAGTTAGCTCTGGTCCTTTGATGAAAGCTACATTGTCTTTGTAGGCAGATACAATTCCGTTTGGATTCTCTTTCGACGTGCGCTTAATCATCTGAAAAAGCGACGCTTCCTGTTCTTCCCCGTCTATGACAAATACGCCATTGAAAATCTTATGACGGCAATGCTCACTATTAACTTGAGAAAAGCCAAAAACCTCAGAATCCGTCAAGGGTCTGCCAATTCGTTCTGCTACGCCTTCTAGGTAGTGAATCTCTTCCTGACTGAGTGCCAAACCCTCCTGCTCATTGAAAGCAGCAATGTCTTTAATGGGCAAGATGGCTGCCGGTTCAATATTGATCGTAAAAATCGATTGGTCTAATCCCTCATACCGTTGCGCTAACATGGGGTCAAAATCCACTGTTCCTTCACCCGCAAAGGAATACTTTTCGATACGCTGGATGCCTTCGATGGCCATATTCTGCGTAATCTCAACTGCGTTGGTACTCCAAGGCGTGATCATGGTAGCCCGCGGGCCGGTGAAAATACCGGGCACCACTTCAGTATCCAGGACTGATTGCCCGCCGAATAACCACACAAGTTTTTGGATATCAGCACCTTCTAGGGAATGCGAAACTTGTACTGCAAAGATTTCTTCTGTAGGATTACCAAAGAAAAGGATCATAGGAAGCCAGGGTTGTTAATTAAAGCTGCAAATTTAGCCAATTTGGGCAATAGCCGAAGTGAATCTCTTTTATTTTAAAATCGGATTACAGCTTCTAGCTTGATCCAGCATTTTTACTGCTTGATTCCGTGGCAGGAAGAGGTTCACTTGAGATTATTAACTTTGGGAAAGACGTCCAAACTCCTACAGGTAAGGAGCCGGTTGCCCATACAATCGACGACGAGAATCCGTCTCGCTGAGATTTATTTCCAGCACTTACCACGAAGGAGCCATCCGAATCAATATGAAACAAAAGAAACATAGAGAAACCTTACCCCCTGGTTCAGTAGTATTTACTGGAGACCAAAAGGTAGAAAAAGTAAGTATTCATTACCTCAAGTATGACGTAGAGCATCTGACGGAGCAGAAATTAGATAACCAAACGGACATTACTTTTTTGCAATCCGATTCGGACATTGTGGACTGGTACGACATCAGAGGTCTGCACGACACCCGGCTAATAGAGACCTTGGGGCAAACATTTGAAATTCATCCGCTGATTCTGGAAGATATTGTGGATACAGATCAACGGCCGAAGTTTGAGGAATATGAAAGGGGCTTGTTTCTTGTTATCCGGGCGCTGAGCTTTGAAAAGGATCAAGAGGAAATGAATGTGGAACATATTACCATCTACTTCAGGAAGGGGTTAGTGGTAACCTTTCAAGAAACCGAAAGTGATCTTTTTGAATCCGTACGAAAGCGGCTTCAGGCGAGAAGTGGAAAAATCAGGTCTCTTGGGGCAGATTATTTGGTCTATGCCCTGGCAGATGTGTTGGTTGATCAGTATTACTTCCTCTTGGAGGACGTTGAAGAGGTGATCAGTCAACTCGAAGAGGAATTATTGGATTCTTCCGATGACACCATTCGGGAGCGTATTCACCATATCAAACGCACTTTAATCGGGGCCCGCAAAAGTATCACGCCCTTGCGCGAGGCCATTAATCGTTTTGCGAAGTCAGAAAATGACATCATCCAAGAAGGGACCAAGCTTTTCATTCGGGACCTCTATGATCATGCTATACAAGTAATGGATATGGTAGAAAACTACCGAGATATGCTCAATGGCTTACAGGATCTTCATCTTTCTGAAATCAGCTACAAGATGAATCAGGTGATGCAGGTATTGACCATTATCACCACTGTCTTTGTCCCCCTTTCTTTCCTGGTCGGACTCTACGGAATGAACTTCGATAACATGCCAGAGCTGCACTACAAATATGGTTACTTCATGCTATGGGGCTTTATGTTGATCATAGCACTAGGGTTATTGGTGTGGTTCAGGAGGAAACGGTGGTTATAGGGATCCCGTTGGCGTAATAGAAATTTCCACTTTTAATCGACTATCATAGATCTTCATCAAGAATAAACCGGCCTTTCCTTCCACAATTGTAGTAGCCATGCTCTCTCGGCTAGTGGTTGTGTTTGTTGAATTTCTTCGCCCAGTGCTTCCCATTTCTTGGGATTTCTCCTCATGATCTGATGAAATAAATTACAAAAGTTTAGGTAGGTTTTCTTCATCGCAGCTGAGATCTGCCGATTCCTTCTTAAGTATACACTAAAAGAAGACAATAGAGACAGCAGGGGCTCCTCAGCTTCCAAAGCATAATAGGTCTTGAGGAGAATCACGCGGGAACCTAGGTGATGATGAGGATCAAATAGTTGAAGCATATTCAATTGATCCAACACCTTATCATAGGCATCTTGATGGTAGTATAATTCCGCTAGATTATAATATTCTGCTCCTTCCCTAACCTCTGGCGAAAGGTTAATAGATTGTTCTTTAATAAAGTTCTCTGTCCATTCATATCGCTTCAGCCTCAAGGCAAGTTTGACCACGTTAGAATAGGTCCAATGCGAAAGATAATCGCCGCTAAATAGCGCTCGCGTCTGGATTCCTTTGGTATAAAGGTCTAGCATAATCGACGTATAAGCTCCAACTCCCTTCCGTATCTTAGGGGCACAGAAATTAATGGCATACAAGTAGATTTCTCTTTTGATCTTTTGATCAATAGTATGCCCATGAGTCTCAATTAACTGCAAAAGCTTCTTAAAGTGCCCTTCTTCTTCTGCATCCTTAATACTTAGGTATATTCGCAGATAGATCTCGATAAGAGGATCGACCTCCTTGGCTTGTAGGAGATGTTCCTGTACCTCGTCTACAAAATTCAACTCATACTCTGCACGAATAATGGTCTGGCGATTCAGCATTTCACAGCTATACCTCAACTTCTGAAAGAAGTAGAATTTGTCCAATTGATCCGACACCGTCTGTAAACTTGGATCAAATTTTCTTACCTGCAAGCTGTAGAAATGGTTGGCGGCAGCCTTCCCCATTAAATACTGGTAGTAGTATGACTCTCCATTCTTGCTTTCCGATTCGGTTATGGCTTTGCTAGCTTTTCGCAATAGGTAATTGTAATGCTTCGTCAATTTCCGATCCACATACTGATCTAGCGTATGACACTGGATCAACTCTTCTTCCTGTTCATAGCGCTGCAAGGCCAGAAAGCGCTCCCCCAGTCGCAAAAGGTAATTCATTAGATGCCCTAAAACCTGGCTATCAAAAGTCTGTTTAGGAAATAAGTGTTGAAATACACGCTCTTTGCTAACTTTAGGTCCAATGAAGTCAGGCGCCGATCTCTCCAAGTATTCTATCAACCTCAGTAAATCCGCATTCTTGTTAAAGTATGGTGACGCCACAAACTCCCGGAACCGCTTGAGTTCTGAAGGTGCAAAGCTGCGTAGCAAGACGATAAGTTTACTTTTTTCCATAATTATTGATGGAAATATCCATCATTTTTCCCGAAAAAACAAATCAATCAAATATAATTATTTATAATGTGATAAATATTCAAAAATCTAGTAATCAACGATTTAAATTACATCCAAATCTTACAGCTTAAATAAATCAACAATTCATCAACCACTTTCTAATCCGAAAAAACACTAAAAATGTATTTGTCCTCCCCCTTTTCCCGCCGCATATTTGTATCAGAAAGACAAACAATCCCACAACATTTGAGCAAATTAATACTAACAAGTTTTGTAATCCTAATACAAGTCCCTATGATCCTGGGGCAGCAAGTCTGGCCTGGGGATATTAACAACAACGGTATAGTCAACAACATTGATGTGCTATACTGGGCAGTAGCCAAAGATGCTACTGGCGACGGCAGGGTGAGTCCGACCAGCGACTGGGTTGGTCAGGACCTACCAGCCACGCTTTGGGATCAAAGTTTCCCAAATGGTTTGAATTATGCTTTTGCTGATTGCGATGGAGATGGAGATGTCGATGATGATGATAAGACCATCATTGAGGATAACTTCGGAAGAATGCATGGTACGCTAGTACCCGATGAATATGCTACTGGCGATGCTGCTTCTGATCCCATCTTAGCTCTATCAAATCCGAATTCTGTTGTGCCTTCGGGCAGTACGTTAGAGGCTGGACTGTCGCTTGGAACAGCAACGGACAGTATCTCGAATTTCTATGGAATTGCTTTTACCGTCAACTATGACCCGGAAGTAGTAAAAAACCAAGGCAATTCCTTCCAGCTGGATATCCTGGAAGACACCTGGATGAATGGCATGGGTGATGACAAAGTGATTAAATTCATTAAGAATGATCGCGATGCCGGAGTAGCAGAAATTGCCATTGTCAGGAAGAACCAGCAGATGGTTAGCGGTTTTGGTGACATAGGAACCTTTTCGATCGTGATGGAAGATATCGTGGTTGGCCTGACCAACATCAACACCACGGACATCAAAATGATCGACTTGGCAGTTACTGATACTCCTATAGCAGCATCTGACATCCAGTTCTCAATTGACTCGACTACAGCGACCATTCGACCGATTGCACGTAGTGGTATCAAATTATATCCGAACCCAGTCCTGGGTAGCGAAGTAAGCCTAGAATTGGAAGATGAAGCAGAAGGCATCAGGCAACTACATCTATTTGATGTCAATGGCAGACTGCTTTCCAAATGGAAATTCAATGAACGCCTGAATAAGCAAAACATTGATCTGAAAGGTTTGCCGAAGGGTATTTACAACTTTAAGATCATTACTGATAAGAGAGTTTATATTCGAAGCTTCTTCAAGTAGAAGCGATCCAATTGCCCTGTGAACAGAATCCTAAAAATTTTTTAGTAGCCTTAATGGTCGTTTTTAATCCCATGAACGGTTGTGAACCCATATTCAATCCCACATTACAATCTTAATCGTTGAAAGAACAACAATTATAATCCCATGAATCTCCTTGAGGGCCACCGAAGAGGTGGCCCCAAGGCTTTTTAAAGTAGTTTGGACATTCGCCGCACATACAATCACACCCTCTCGCCGAAAGAAACTAATCCCCCCCTCATTAGCAGCCAAACTGCTCCTTATACTTGAAACACTATTTATCAACACTATTAGTAAGTACGCTTCCTATGAACCGATTTAGCATTTATGTTCTTTGGAGCTTAGCCTTATTGCTGAGTTCCTGCGAGGCCGTCTTTCAAACCGATTTATCCACTGAAAGCGATGCCGAAACTCGCCTAAATATCAGACTCACGGACGATCCAATCGATCTCGAAGAGGTCAATATTGACCTTCTTCGAGTTAGAGTAAAGGGCGAGAACGGCTTCGAAGAAATTGATCTAGAAACCAATGCAGGTATTTATAATCTGCTTGATTTTCAAAATGGCCTAGACACCTTAATTGCTACTGCAGACCTTAGTATGGGTCAAATCCGTGAAGTACGTCTAATCCTTGGCGAAAACAACACGGTTGTCACCGGAGGAGAAACTTTTGAACTAAAAATCCCTTCCGGTAGTCAAAGTGGCTTGAAGATTAAAACTTGTCTAGATCTTGATCAGGTTTCCGAATTTGATCTACTGTTGGATTTTGACGCTGCAGCTTCAATTCATTGTACTGGTAACGGCAAATTTATCATGCGCCCCGTGATCCGGGTCATGAGCGCTGAAGCGCAATGTACAGATGATGAGGAGGAGGAGGAAGAAGAGGATGACTCCCTGGAAGATCTTCCACAAGAAGTCATTGATTCTTTAGTGGAAAACTATGACGGCTATGATTTTGATATAAGCACAGGCCTATTGTGTGACAGTACAGAAGTATATGAAATTATAGCTACTCGAGATGATACGGTCTCCTACTTGTTTTTTGAGCTAGAAGGAGAATTCGTGCAATCTGGAATACCAGTTCAAGATGAAGACATTCCCGAAACCATCGCATCTGCAATTACTACAGATTATAGTGATTATATGCTAATCAGTGGAAGTGCGCTGGAAATAACGAGAGCAAGCGGCATGATCTGGTTTTCTCTGGATCTAGCCTCTGAGATGGACTCTATTGAGGTCATCTATGATCCGGATGGAATTTTCATTTGCGAGATCGGCTTGCCAGATCCCGAGGAAGAAGAGGAAGAAGAAGAGGAAGAGGAGGAACAGCATACTAATGTTCCCGAAGAAGTAGAGGAATTTCTACAAGAGAATTATCCGGGATATGAATTCAGCAGTCAGGTTCAAATTACTTGTGACACTAGCAGCTACTATTTACTGGAGGGGAAAAAAGGGCCCCAAAAGATCATCCTATATTTTGATATGGATTGGACGCTGAAGAAAACTGGAGTTCAAATTAATAATAATCAGCTTCCGCAGGCCGTCCAACAGGCTATTCAAACAGACTACTCGAATTATCGCATTATGAACAACAATAGAACTTGGGAGCTGAGTGATCAAGACGGGGTATTAAGCTATCGCGTCTATCTCAAGCAAAACAATAGTGGTACAAAGATCTACGTGATCTACGCCGCTGATGGCACCTTCATCTGTCAAGAAGAGTAAAAATAGTCTTAGGTATTCTGGAGTGTGTCACATAGTCTGTCTTTTCAAAACATTAATTTGTCATGCACCGTTCAACGGCCTCAGCCATTTATGCCTGGGGCCGTTAAGTTTTTCTACCTAAGGGCATTCCTTCAATACCTCATCACCATCTTGCAACCAACAATCTTCAAAAATAGAGCAATAGCAAAAATCAGCCGTAAAATTGATCATAGGAATGTCGTCCTGAATTACCTCAGGATGTAAGACCGTCAGTTTTAGGATAGTGATCGTCTCTTTAGGTGATATGAAATAGTTAGCAGGATCAGAAAAGCTAATAAACAAGCCCGCTTCCGGTGGAAATATCTTGTTCAGTTCTGCCTGGATTTCCCGATAATTTGCCATTACCTCTCCATTTAGGCGAAACTCCGTCGTACGAATTTTAGCAGGACCAATTCCCTTATTTTCAATGGTGAGGGAGTATGGATTAGGTCCAGGACCTCCAAGGTTAACGTGTTGAGACAAATGGGGATATACAGCAGCCTTTTGTTGAGATTGCATTATTTTTTGTTGCTCTCTCATAATATTAGCTTCTACTATGGAAACGGATAGTGCACCAAGACTTACCAATAGCGCTAAAAAGGCAGTTACGTCAGAACGGTTCAGTTTCATATTGTTATATCATCAAAGAGGAACAAGGATTAAAGAATTAGTAAATCCTTTAAATTCTCACCAAGATAGGAAATGAACACAAAGCTTCCGACTAATCTACACAAAACCATTTGTACCGACTGTTGTCTAGGCGGAAAGGGTCTTGCTAAGATTTCAGACTGCTATAATCCTACTCGCCACAGAAATAAGTATATTTCAACGCTGCTCTTCCGTGCCCAAGATCAGCACTATTTTGCAGGTCAACACAAGCAGAAACAGGATCAAATATCAAGAAATGAGCTAAGCCTCGATTATACAGAACCGAAGCCGATTCTGGAACCAAATCCAGTGCCTCGGTGTAATCGCGGATCGCATGATGATAGAACCCAAAAACTAGATTAAGATTGCCGCGGCTCTGTAGCAATTCTGCATGATCCGGATGAGCCGCAATGGCCTGATTGTAATCGACCAGTGCGCCTCCAAAATCCCCCAATTGCCGCTTGGTAATGCCTCTTTGAAGTAAGGCCGCCGTATGTTGCCCCTCTGACTGTTGCAAGATTTTGCTGTAGTCCTCTATCGCTTGCTCGTATCCTCCTTCTTTACGAAGCAGTCCGGCCCTATCGAATTGGGCTTGAACCAAATCTTCCTGTAGTTGTACGGCACGATCATAGTACAGCCCAGCTGCTTTCGTATTACCTCTTAGCGCCTCTACCCTACCATAATTGTACCAGGCAATCGCAAACTCAGGTGCATGGACAACTGCTGTCGACAAGGCCTCAGCGGCTTGATCTAATTCGCCAAGGCGAGTAAAAATCATGCCTTTCAGATCATAAGCTAGCCCAGAAGCAGGTATCGTCTCCAATAATTGATTAAGTTCCGTTAAGGCTCCACTAAAATCTAAGTCCTCTACCAGACGCAGGGCCTTATCCAAGGACTCCATTTCCCCTTTTGTAATTTCATGATCCGAGTATCGCCGATCCCAAAGTCGGTAATAATCGTCCAATACATCTGTTTCTGTCAATTGTATAGTCGTATGATCAAGCTTGTCATCTAGTAGTCCCCAACGACCTGCCGGTCCATTTAAGCCATACAAATCGGCTAAATATGGGTTCTGCCGATTGACAATACTTAAGTCCTGCTGTGCCTCTCGCTCCATTCCGAAGGTCCTTCTAAAAAAGGCTCTTCGCATCAACACCTCCGAGGAATTAGGGTTTTGCGCAACTGCATTTTCTAAGGCAAAAAAAGCACCCTCAAAATCAAATTTCCGCAATGCGATATCGGCCTGCCGTACAAAGTTGTGATTTTGAACCCCATACTGCTGGACCACATAAGTTCGACCTATCCAAGGCTTCTCTAGCTCTTGAGATTGAACCTTTACCTGTAAAAAGGATAAAAGTAACACCAGACTGAAAACGCATGATTGAGAATTCTTCATAGCTGGATTATTTTACGACAACAAAATGCTTTACTATCAATATAGATAGCTTTACTATTAAGACAATAGATGACATGGATTGTTCTATCCAACTCGACACCCTAGCTTAAGTTCGTTCCGTAGCTAGTAGAAATACTTGGTAAGCCGCTCACTATTCTTGTTGGGAAAGCGCTTCGATAATTCGAGATTGCAGGCGGGTAGCTTCAAGATTACGGGGATCCATTTCCACTGCCCGATCTACATGCATGCGGGCTTTTTGGAGCTTTCCCCACCCGAAATAGACGTGGGCCATCACTACATCTGGGCGAGGAATGAGTTTTCCTTCATCCGTGCGAGCCAAGCCTTCAGCTATGGCTAAGGCCTCTTCATATCGCTCCAATTCTGTGAGTAGAACAGCTTGATATCCCGTCAGGAAGGGATTGCCGATTACTCGATCTTTCCGGAATACGGCTAAGGAATCCAGGGCAGCAGCAGCCCCCTCGGTAGCATGGATGAATTCCACACATTCCGATTCGATGTAGTCTATATTGGGATGTTCCCGACGTACTCCGCACAGTAAGGCCTGAGCATCTACTAATAGCTCGGGGCGCAAAGCAGCTGCCGCTTCAGGTTCTTTTTCCCGAATAAGGGTGTAGCGCATCAAACTTAGAAACACGCGCAATAAATCCCCTTCCTCCCCTTCAATTCGATTGCTCTGAGGTTGGATATGATCGTAAAATCGCTGGCGTTCTTCCAAATCTTCCGTCAAGCGGGCAAGCACACTTTGGCACAATAGGAAGCTAGAATCGAATGACAAGGATTTGCGATAGGATACTTCAGCTGGTCCATAATAGCCCTGATTAAGAATCTGATGCCAGCCCAAGAGATAGTAATGCAGTGTTGAATCGCTTTGTGTACTATAAAAATGAGTGGAATCGGGAGTTTCGATGGATCGATTCGTACAGCTGACCAACACTGTGAGTGAGATGAAGAAGAAAATTCGCATGCTCTAAGTTAGAGAAAAATGAACTCTAATCTCGAGCCTAATCTCTCCCATGCGCTCAAACTCCAAAATAAGATTGGTATACTTTTTTTCTGGGAGAAAAGGCTGCATAGAGCGCTGGATACATTACCGGCGTTAACAGGGAGGGCCGAGCTCGATATTCTATGTCGTCAATAATCAAGGAATGCTGTTCATCAATCTTTTCCACGACATGTTGATGTCGCCAAAAGCTCAGCGGGAATGGAAGTTTGACTCCTTCATCAATAAAGTAAGCCCTAGTATCATCTACCCCATGGTCTACAATATCACTAATCCATTCCATGCTAATGGGGCTAATAAATTTCAAATGTACCCGGTCTCCAGTCTCTGAACCGGTAAACTCCAGGATTTCCATCTCCCCTTGTTTGGGCTTCAATGCCTCAAATAAATCTCGATCAAAACGTTTCATCACTTCCGTATAATATCCCCTTACCCGGGTTTCAAATCGAATCTTCATCTGTGGTTTTCAGGCTTTAACAAGTGATCTGCGATTAGGTTCGCAGCATAATCAAATCTTGAAATTTTGAGCGATCGATTGACAACAATAAGGCGCTTCAGGGGTTCTATTTTTGCAGATGCAAACAATATGAAAGAAGACCGAAAAGCTATCAAAGACATACGCCCGAGCATACCTAGTATTACCGAGCAACATAGCTCCTCAGCTGTGGAACAATTTCAGAATCAGACGCTTCGCCCCGTACTGAAGTTGCAGAACACTCTTTTGATAGGAATATTCAAGGACTATATTGATGTTCGTAAAGGCAAGTTCTACCAGCTCCCCAAGTCTGGCCAGGCACAATTCATTAGCGACAGCATTAAGAAGGATCAGAAGTTTAAACATCTATTGTTGGGAAGTATTCTTGGGCATTTCACCGATGAAGAATTCGACTATTATAAAGGTGAAAAGGCAGAGATTAATCGTCGGATCACGACCCTATTGATCCAACGTCTACAAGATCAATTACTTAATTATCAGGACGGAAAGTAATAGGTTGGTCTAGTTTTGCATTATATTTAGCAAGAAATCAACTAAGAACTAGGCTTGAAGACGACTACACCACCGCTATTGTTCGAACCTTATCTGAAGAGGCTTGGGTTACGAAAACGGCTGAAACCCAATTTAGCAAACTTAGGACGCCTGCAAAAGGCTCATGTTCTGCAAATACCCTTCGAGAACCTCGATATCCATGCACGCATTCCAATTGAACTGGACATTCAACGAATTTACCAAAAGGTAATCCTGAATAAGAGAGGCGGATTTTGCTATGAGCTCAATGGCCTTTTCTACGAACTCCTTGCACATCTTGGCTATGAAGTGAGAAGAGTTTCTGCTCGGGTATACTCCGTCGAGAAGGGGTATTCCCCAGAATTTGATCATATGGCCTTAATTGTCAGAATTGAAGGACAGGAGTACTTGTCGGACGTTGGATTTGGAGAATTTTGTTTCGGACCGCTCGCTCTTCATTGGCCCTCCCAACAACTGGACCCCAGGGGCTTATTTCATGTAGATGAACACCCAGATGATTACATCTGCATCAGCAAGGATGACGATAAAGCGCAAAAATTCCCGGAATATAAATTCAAACCTATAGCTAGAGAATTCGGAGAATTTGATCATATGTGCCGATACCAACAAACTGATCCCAATTCTCATTTTATGGCCAAACCCCTAATCAGTATGGCCACAGCCAAGGGAAGGATTACGCTGGCCGGGCAAGAGCTTAAGATCCGTAAAGGGGAAAAAATTTTGGTGAGAAAAATTGCAGATTCAGCTGCGTTTAGCAAGGCAGCATGGAAGTATTTTAGGGTGAAAGTTCCCCCGCTAGCGTCAACATGATTTCCCCCGATACCTAGCAACAAGCCTAAAATACTAAGTATTCCAATCCCCTTCCGAAATTCTATAAAACTAAGCTACAGGTGCAGACTGAAATTCAGGAAATTGCCTTAATTTCCCCTCAGAAAGGTATTCTCCTTTCCCTAGCCTGAATTGATTAAAGTATGAAAACCTACTCCAGACGCGCTGTGTTGTTTTTCCTATTATGTACCTACTCTTTTTCCGCGCAATCTCAATCCTACACGAAGTACTTCACTGGAAATACCGAAGACATAACAACGGAGCCCAAAGGCGGCATTTGCCTTATGGGTGGAGCTACTGAAAGTGATTTTGCCATGCGATGGTTTCTCCAAAGAGCAGAAGGTGGCGATGTATTAGTGCTAAGGGCAAGTGGCTCTAATGGATATAATAATTATCTCTATTCTGAATTAGGAGTAGGTGTAAACTCGGTGGAAACTATTGTTTTCAATAATGGTAGCGCCGCTCAGGAAAGCTATATTCAACAAAAAATCAGACAAGCTGAAGCCATTTGGTTTGCAGGAGGTGATCAATGGAAATATGTGTCATACTGGCGCAATTCACCGATTGGTCAGCTAGTCAATGAAGCCATCCAAGAACGTAATATCGTCATCGGGGGGACTAGTGCAGGTATGGCGATACTAGGTGATGTATACTTCTCAGCAGAGCATGGGACTATCAATTCCAGTCAAGCCCTAAGCAACCCATATGACGTTAAAATGGCCGTAGATAGCAGTCATTTTCTTGAGGTCCCCTACCTGCAAAATACGATCACAGATACGCACTACGATAGTCGTAGCCGTAAAGGAAGACATACGGCTTTCTTAGCGCGCATGGTCCAAGATTATGGACTTCCTGCTAGAGGCATTGCCTGCGAAGAATATACAGCTGTTTGTATAGACGAAAATGGGTTGGCAAGGGTATTTGGTGGGCATCCTCAGCATGATGACAATGCCTTCTTTATCCAAACTAATTGCGAGCTAGAAGCCCCACAACCCGAACGATGTACCCCAGGCGAAACACTGCATTGGGATCGTGCAGGGATGGCAGTTAAAGTCTATCAGGTGAAAGGTACTCCTCAAGGACAATATACCTTTAACTTAGAAGATTGGATTACGGGACAAGGTGGAAGTTGGCATCGTTGGTATGTGAAAAATGGGTCACTTCTAGAGAAGACTAGCGAAGCCCCTATTTGTTTACCTGTATCAACTGAGGACCTAAAGGGTCAAGGAAAGCTCCAGTTGTTTCCGAACCCTGCTGATAAGCAATTGCATATTCAACTAGAGCAGCAAGAGATTATAGCTATCAGCCTCCTAGATAGTCAAGCTAAAGCCATACTGCGCAAAACAGGCACGATGGGCAACGCTACCACCCTCGAGATAGCCGATGTCTCTCCTGGTATTTACATTATGGTGGTCCGAACTCCATCAAGTACCTTGACCAGAAAATGGATAAAACAGTAGCACGCTCATTTTGTATTTCATCAACTGCCTTGGTCAACAAATGAGGGGCTTTCCTGTTAGGATGCCGGGGTGCGACTAGGTGCTTTAGTCTATGTTCCAACCCACTGGACCTGTAAAATAAAAACCGCAATGCATCCTTTCAGGCAATATATACAGCAATATACCCTTGTTCCAGAGCAAGAATGGCAGAAAACCTGTTCGCTACTCCAATATCAAGAGATTCCTGGGGGACACCTACTTTTGGAAGAGGGAAAGCTGTGCCGACATGTATACTTTTTAGAGGATGGATTGCTACGTTACTTTGTTTGGCGTGATGGCAAAGACATCACCAAGTTTTTCACCAATGCCCCATACTGCTTTACCTCTCAGCGAAGCTTGGTGCAAAGGATTCCTGCTCAAGAAAACATTGAATCTCTTTCTCCCTCCACCTTATGGTCACTGGATAGAGACTCGGCCTTCGAACTTTTGAAATATCCTTCCTGGAATACGTTCGTTAGGCTCCTGATTCAGGAAGTGCAGTTTTTCACAGAGCAAATCCTAGAAGAAATTCAGCAAGAAACGGCCGAACAGCGTTACCGAAAAATGCTATTAACGGGAAATGCTCTCGTGCAACAGGTCCCCCTGAAACATTTGGCTTCCTACCTTGGTATTGCCCCACAATCCCTTTCGAGGATCCGAAAAAAAATATCCGCTGAAGTTCGAACTTAACATAGGTGTAGTAGAGTCCGTAGATAAGCCTACAATTTTGTGTTGATATGAAGCTGAAGGGAAGTATAAATCTATTCAGCTCGCTAGATTCAATCACAAACAGTATTGGAAATGATGTCATTAATGATTTTTCTAACCACCTTTCTATCTCCGGGTCACTCAACGATTGTCGATTCCAACAAACACTTCTCGCATACGCTAGCAACTGATGTAAGTCCTGGTCAAATATGGGACGTTTGGATTAACGTAGGTCAATGGCATACCTGGGATTCCGGATTGCAAGAAGCAAAGCTAGACGGCCCTTTTCAAGAAGGCAGTAAGGGGAACCTCACTAGCCTAGAAGGCCGTCGTTCAAAATTTAAGATTGTGGCCTTTGATGAGGGCCGATCCTACACTTTCCGCACCCCTCTACTTTTCTCCAGTCTTTATGTGAAGCGTTACCTGAGTACCAATAATGGAAAGACCACGCTGACTCATGAGGTTATCTTCAAAGGGCTAACAGCGGGGCTTTTCGCCAAAAAATTCGGGCCAAGGTTTCGGCAGATGCTGCCAGCGGTTATGCACAAGGTGGTTGAAAAAGCTGAGAAATTATGATTGGGCTATGGGCTATGTATGCGGCCAATATTCTGGTGACAGCTTGGATAAGCTGGACCTGCTTATTCTATCCAGAAAGAGCCGTTCAAACCGTCTTCACCAATGGTTTGGTGTATTCGGAAGCTATTCGATTGGTTGGCGCACTCTGGGGCGGGATTTTCATACTGTCCTGCTTAGGTTTGTTCTATCCCTACCCAATGAGTGTTATTCTACTTTTTCAATTATTATACAAGGGGAGCTGGCTCCTTTTCGTTGCCCTACCTGCCATTCGTAATA
>ENA-UENV01000258-UENV01000258.1-marine-metagenome-genome-assembly--contig:-NODE-258-length-15911-cov-3.013163_pt1 | contig 15911 bp, 10 predicted proteins | sample MGYA00237878_ERZ529328 | MGnify/ENA primary metagenome ERZ529328 (study PRJEB26372, sample SAMN05368348) | marine metagenome | biome: cultured habitat; feature: ocean water; material: water; isolation... | reverse complement strand
AATCTTTTTGCTCGCTGGAAGGAAGTAGTAGACATTCAGGGAAAGGAAATTAAAGACCTGGCAGATTTGTTGGTAGCAAAGCAAATAGATGTAGATCCAACATTAGCATTGGGAGAGGCTATGACCTTCGGAAATAGCTCAAGCGTACTCGAAAGGTTGGAACCAGATTTAGCAATGCCAGGTCAAGTCAAAAGATGGCGTGCAGGGCCTCACCCCTATTCAGCGGCTTGGACTGAAGAACAATTTGCGGCAGCACAAGAAGCATGGCCACTTATGTTGGAGATCATTCGTACATTCCACGAGCGCGGTGTCTTACTAACTGCTGGCTCCGATCTACTGAACCCTTGGATGACTCCAGGTGTAAGTCTACATCGGGAACTAGAATTACTTGTTTCGACGGGGATTACTCCGGCAGAAGTTATATCTATCGCCACTAGAAACGGAGCCAAAGCACTCGGAATAGAGGAGGTGACGGGCACCATAGAGGTAGGGAAAAGAGCAGATATACTAGTCCTTAAAGCGGATCCAACCGTATCCATCTCCAATACTCGTAAGATTGAGCATGTATTTCTTGCCGGTAAACACTACAAGCCCGGCGCACTCCTTCAGGTTCAGTCCAAGCCAAGCCAATAGAATCTTAGGCAGGTAAATTGACACGAACACAACAAAGCAGTAATTTCTCGTTTTATTAATGATCGGCTATTGTAAATTAGTCGCTTAAGCATCTCTCAAGGATAAGCAGTTAACAGAAGGCATGAACTTTACAATCACCAGACCAGAAAACAAGGAACTCAGAAAAGTTATTGATTACTTCTTGTTTATCAAATCCACTGATGATAAAAGTATACATAACTATACGACCTATCCCAACAACAACTGTTGCCTGGCCCTCTACAAGAATAATCGCATAAGTTGGAATCAACTGGAAAACAGCTGTTCCATTCAAAGCGATAGTCACGCCTCCATACAGTCAAAACTTTACGGTTGGCACAATCAATCGTTTAAGGTTTCTATCGCTGGAGAATTGGATCAAATTTGCATCCTTTTTACTACTACGGGCTTATCCCAGTTTACGCAAAAGCCATTAAATCAGGTTTCCCCAATCGATGACCCCTTCACAGAGATATTTGGTCCTGACCGACATTATTTCAAAGAACAGTTGTTTGCCCCCCAGTGCACGACTAAACGAACGCAACTACTTGAAAACTTTCTGCTTAAGAATAGAAAGCCCCGGCCTATCCAACTGATACAGTCCTACCTTAGTTATGCTAGCACCTCCATCACTGAAGAAGGGAATAAGATCAAAGATTTCTGTAAGGAAAACTTTATCAGTGAATCAACGCTTTTTAGAGCCTGTGTGGAGAAGGTAGGTGAATCTCCCAAAGACATTAAAAGGAAATACCGATTTAGATTATTTCTGCATCATCTAGATGCCAAGGTAAAACTAACTGATCTCGCCTATTTCCTCAACTATGCTGATCAGTCTCACTTGACCAAGGAGGTGAAAAAATTCACCGGACTTGCTCCCAAGAAATTTGCCTCCAGTGTAAAAAAAGAGGGAAGTGACTTTTTCGTCACTTATTAAGTCGAATGACAACAATAGTCACACTCATTAGATTGATTGTTTTTTACAATTTTTCCTTTCTGTAGTGACCATACCTTTACAGAAAATTTAAACCTGTTTAAAAATTTCAGTAGTGTTCCAAATGTAATGTTGGACAAAGCCACTGCTATGCCTTTTTCTCCAAAGGAGATTCACCCGGCTGGGATGAATATAGCTGAAGCCTGACATAGAAAACACTACCCAATAGACACAACCATATGGTACCATCCAAGAAGATTTTCACCCTACTATTGATGCTAACACCCGCATTACTCTTTGCTCAACAAAAACTTCAAAACGATGAGAAAGATGCTGTGATCGAAGGCATCAAAGCATTAATACACTCCAACTATGTATTTATTGATCGGGTTGAGTACGTAAATAATGCGCTAGATAGCCTACATCAAACCGGAAAATATGATGATGTCACAGATGCCAAGGACTTTGCCAAGGTTTTAAGTGATGATCTAGTAGCGATTACCAAGGACAAACATTTTAAGGTACAGTACAGTCCTGAGCTATTAAAGTCTAGACGTGAAAGAGCCAAGCGACAGGAAGAACAACAGAACACAGAAGAAGTGGAAGAAGAAGTAATTGATTGGAATGAATGGTATGCGAGGCAAGAGAATTTCGGATTCACGAAAGTTGAAATACTAGATGGAAACATCGGATACATGAAATTGAACTTTTGGCATCCTTTGGCCTGGGTAGAATCTACGATTGATGCGACCATGGGATTCCTAACTAATACAGATGCATTAATCATAGACTTAAGGGAAAATCAGGGTGGATATAGCCCTACTGACACCTATCTAGGCAGTTATTTCTTTGATGCGCAACCTAAATTATGGATGTCCAGCTATAATAGGCCTACCGAAGAGACGAGTTCGGACTCTACCTTTCAAGAACTTGGAGGAGCACGTTATCTGGATAAGCCAGTCTATATCTTAGTAGGTGAGCAGACCTTTTCTCTAGCAGAAAGTTTTGCCTACAGCATGAAGCATTTTGGTCGGGCAATAATAATTGGCCAAACTACACCTGGCGCAGCGCACGGCATTAATTTTCTGGCAGCCAACGACAATTTTGGCGTACAAGTTCCTGTACAATACAATATTCACCCAGTAACGAAAACGGACTGGGAAGGAACAGGTGTACGACCAGATATTAACACCAATCCCAATGAAGCATTAAAAATAGCTCAGCTGGAGGCATTGGATCGGCTCATTGATCATGCTGGTAGAGAGAGAATAATAGAAAGATATCACAAAATCAAGAAAGAGATAGGCAGACGATAAGGGCTTCCCGCAAGAGGGACGTGATTGATCGAGGCCATGATTAACTTACCTGAATACATTCACGTCCCCTTCGAAACTTCTTTTTGTACCGTCGATGAGCGTCATTTTCAAAAACCAGACGTATACCCCAGGGTTTGCTCCGACGAATTCGTCCCATCCGTTCCAGAACATCCTGGGATCTGAGAATTTGTCGGCTCCCTTTAAGGAATATACCATACCACCAAAGCGATCAAAGACTCGAAATTCATCGATTGAAGCTACACTACAATTAGGGAATACTTGAAAATAATCATTAATGCCATCATCGTTTGGACTGAAGGCATTCGGAAAATAAATGAGGCTCTCTTCATCTATAAACACTTCGACAGAAGCACTATCCTGACAAGCAAACTCATTAATCACCTTCAAATTATACTGATTAACGATAGGTGTGTCGATTACAGGATTGGGACAATCCGCGCAGCTAAGGCCTTCAACAGGTGTCCATTCATAGGTCACATTTGTAGGCCCCGATAGCTCAGGATTTAACCTCAACGGCTCACAGAAATTGGACTTCAATACGGATGGAAGCTCAAGGGTGGTACTTGGAGATACACTAATATATTTGCGGACGGTATCTCTACAAAGACCATTATCAATAATCAATTCATAAATCCCTTCATTTTCAGAACTGGCAAAAGGAATTTCAATAAGCGAATCGCTGGACAAATTGCCACTTGGATCTAGCCAATCAAAAGACTCCAAATTGCCTACCCCTTGAGCAAACAAGCGCATAGTATCCCGTTCGCAAAATCTATCGGGGCTATTGATGTTGGCTTCAATGGATGGAGCCACTTCTATGTCCAAAGTTCGGATTTGCTCACAATAACCAAGGCTGAAGACCATTTGATATTCACCACTCTCATCTACCGTTGCTGAATCAATGGTCAGGTCTGTGCCAACATGTCGAAAAATCCTGGGACTGGACCATATGGCCATCCCCTCCGGCGGGGAAACTTCTGCGGACAAATTTAGCGTAGCTCCTTCGCAAACTGGACTATTGTCAAAGACCTCTGCTTGCAATAAGTGGTTAGGAGCCATTACGGTGAGAAATGTGTCTTTCATGGCGAAGGTACATTCGCTATCTACTGGTTTTATTTTGAATAGTCTATATCTACTAGGGGCAAGACTATCCAGCATAAAGGTATTTTCCTCATCAATAATTACGTTTGTTTCCGTCCGGTTGAATTCTCGATCTTCAAGGCCAATGGTATATTCATTCCCTGGAATCAAAATACTTGAGGTAATAACAATTTTACCGCTTTCGCTAAAGCAATCGGTCGGGTTGGTAATATCTACGGTGAAGTTCTCTAATCGTTGAGGATCAGAAAAAATATTGGTAGGATCTCCAATAGTACCTAGGGTACTGGGGTCGTCAGAAAGGATTTGATCTTCAAACCTTTCCGGCAGATTTGTCAGAATGGCTTGGTTGGGTATCGATTCAATGGGGAGTTCAACTACTTGGATGTCCACGTCAATGGAGATTCTCGCTTTAGAGGGAATATTGAGATTATCTAATCGTAAAACACGAGTGCCTACCCCCGTACCATCTGCTACATTAGGTATATAATCTCGAGAGATTCCTGAAATGATCATCCCTTCCGGAAAGGTATCAATGATCGTTGCGTTGGGGATATCCAGAAAGAATCGATTGGTAACCGTTAAAGTATACTTGGTTTTCGAATCGGAACAAAGCGCAAAATTCGGATCTGCAACATTTGTAAAGCTAACATTATAAGGACACGAACAACCATCGCTATTGGTACCAGAAGGGGCTGTGGTCGAGCGTACGGTTGCCTCACCCGTATTCTGGTTGATGTTTAAGAATCTATTCATGGTGGGATCCGGGCCTCTCGATCCAGCTCCATGTGCATATAAACCACCATTAGCACCAAAGAAAAGAGAGCCTATTTTGTAAACCGCATTTCTAGGGATTTCTGCGATGGGCCTGACTCGCCCTAAATTGGCTCCCTGAAAGTCCAGGTCAATTTCTAAGAAATACCCTTTCGTAGCCACAGGATCCAAGCCCGTACCGAAGTAATCGCCTTGATAGGAATAAGCAACCGTTGGATTGTTAGGATCAATAGCTAAGGCATCTATTCGAGTGGTGAAAGGGCCGCTATTAATAGATTGGGAATCCCAGAATAAATCAATTCTATTGACCAACTCAAAACCATCCACTACATTGAAAACTAGAATTTGATTTAGGTTCTGATCATGGCACAAATACAAGCCTGTTGGAGTACAATCTCCTGCTGTACTGACCAGTTCATCTACGACGGGCACATTACCAACTACTTCAAAGGTATTGTCCGATTTTAGCCGCACAATTTCATTACTCCCCGCTCTAACTGCATAGATGTAATTGTCTTGCGGGTTGAACCCAAGTGAGTTCAAATTAACCCCAAAATAGTTGTTTGTCCGCTCATAGAAAATCGCCCCAAAAGGGCCAAACGTCACCTTTGCCAGGGTGGTTCGAATGTTTCCGGAATTGAACCCAAATCTCAGACTACCATCACAGGGGAAGGTCTGGCCAAAAGAAGGGATATTGATAGTGATCAATAACAGTCCGAGTAGAAGAGTGTACACTTTTCTCAACAGTCGTTGTTTCATAGACTTATAGGTCATACATTATCTATAGTACTTCACTTAAGTAGTTCGACAAAAGATTCTCCTGTTTTTCTGCTGCGACTTTTCTGACTAGACTTCGTTAGAAAAGATCTTACTTAGCCTACGGCTAGGTGCAATTTTTCTGCCTTGCCTAGCCATAAAATTCACTACCAGAAACTTCACGATTACTCTTGTCACACTACTTTATCCTTTGTAAGCACATTACTAAACTAAGTCTTTTTCATTTAATTTGATACTTCCATAGCGACAATCTCACTTATTTGACAACCTATTTACGAATCTTTCAGTACTTCAAAAGTTCTTTTCGAGGATGCCACCGCTAAGCTTAGCTTTTCCTCCCCGACATACCGATTACTTTTCTTAGATTTATTCACTTTTCAATAGATAGAAGCAAGCTGATTAAGGCAAATGAATACCAATATTAAAACAGGGGAAGCGGGTAGCTTATCACATATTGAAGTCTTAATTTTCCTCAGCTATTGCTGAGTTGTATGTCATTATAAGAAGCGGAAAAAAACATTTATACTGAACTTCATGAATATTTATGGAACACCCTATTCTATATCAATCCTTTAGGAAGTATATAAATTTATCTGTCAAAGACTATCTTGATTTAGAGCCTAAATTAGTTCATAAAACGCTAGACAAAAATGAATACTTAATCCGAGAAGGACAGATCATTAGACATTTGCCCTTTATAAATGATGGCTTAATGGCCAATTACCGATTAGATGAAAATGGAGATATTCATGTTATTCAGATTCGGTGGACAGGCTGGTGGTTAGGTGATATTTATAGCTTTTTCTCAGGCAAACCCAGCTCGTTCAATATTCGAGCTTATCAGCCCACAGAATTACTCATGATTAATCATGATACTTTTGATTTCATGACAAGAGAATATCCCATTTACGAAAGATATTTCCGAATCGCTATACAACACTCCTATATAAACACACTCAACCAAGTCTTCAATCTTCATAGCCAGAGTGCTGAGGAAAGGTACCTTGAATTAGTTAAAAACTATCCTACACTTTTAGATGACATCCCTCATTACCTAATAGCTTCCTTTCTTAGTATTAAGCCGCAATCTCTAAGCAGAATCCGAAAGAAACACAAAAATGATGGCCGTTAACATAGGTGAATGACATTTAACTTCATCGACTATAATTTTGTGCTTGTTGGAGGAATTGATACAGATTCTTTCAAGGAACTGATTTAAACTATCAAAATTATAAAAGATGAATAAAACCAAAATTTTCGCATGTATACTGGCATTGAGTTTTTCGTTTTCTTTTGTTAATGCACAGCAAATCGAAGCCCTAGGCGCATTGGAGTTTAGTCCCGAAGGAGTATTATTTGTAGGCGACAATGTATCTGGTGCCATCCACGCTATAGATCTAAAGGACGAAAGTCGAACCAAAGAAAAATTTGAAGTCAACTTATACAATGTTGATGCACACGTAGCTGCCGTGTTGGGAACAGCTCAAACTCATGTACAAATTAATGATATAGCAGTCCACCCTAAAAGCGGAGAAGTCTACTTGTCAGTAACTCGTGGACATGGAATAGATGCTTTGCCTGCCTTATTAAAAGTAAACGCAGAAAATCAGATAATAAATGTCGATCTAGCTACAGTAAAAACGTCTTCACAGGTACTGAATAACGTACCTAATGGTAGTCAGCAATTTGTGTTGCGCGGCACAATGGCTCCTCCTACACTTAAGGAAATGGCAAAATCCAAACGCCCCATGCGTGTACTTTCCATTCTTGATATGGAATACCACAAGGGGGAATTGTTTGTAGCAGGAATCAGCAATGAAGATTTCTGCTCCGTCCTGAGACGACTGCCGTATCCATTCAATGGAAAAGAAAGCATTAGTAATATTGAAATGTTTCACATTGCGCACGACCAATATGAAACTCGCGCGCCCATACGCTCTATGCTAGTCAAGAATATTGATGGCATAGATCAATTGGTAGCCGCTTATACCTGCAGTCCCATAGTATTGATCCCCTTGACAGAATTAAAAGATGGTGCAAAAGTAAAAGCTAGGACGCTTGGCGATATGGGCAATGGACAGCCCATCGATATGGTAGCTTTTAATATGCAGGGTAATGAAATGCTATTTGTAACCAATAACAGTAGAATGCCACAGGTAATACCTTTGAGTGGGTTGAATAATGCAAAGGTGGTTACTGAAAAGGATTTTGAGAGAGGACAAAAATCTGATTTAGGGCCAGTACTACCTTACGGACCTATGGGCAAGGCAGTCATGTTTGTGGGCTCTTCCTTACAAATTGATCTACTCAATGAATGGCAATTTGTCTCCTTGACACGAGATGCCCAAACCGGCAGTTTGGACTTGGAAACGGTTTACACCATGTTCCCAAACAAACTAAATAACCTTACTGCTGAAATGGATTTTCCTGGATATACCCCACCTAAACAAAATAAGTAAATCGTGTTAAAGTTCCTTTTCACCTTTACGCTTATTCTTTTGGTGACAGATAACTCGGGAGTTGTAGCTCAATCAACTCCTGAGTTGACCTTACAGGATAGTTTATTGGACCGACCGGCTTTTAAGTTATTTAGGGCTGAAGAAAACTACGATTATCTCAAGGATAAAGAAACCAGTCCTTACCAGGAAGACTATTTAGATCCGATTAAATTCATTGGGCTGAATGCTTCTAAAGATCTCAATTTGAGCTTTGGGGGTGAAATTCGGCTGCGGATGGAGGATTTCACGAATAGAAGATGGATGGATGAGCATGCAACATTTTACTCGCATCGCATTGCACTTCACAGCAATTTGAACGTCACTAAACACCTTCGTTTTTTTGGAGAATTATATCATGGCTTACTAAATCTGGAACAAAAAGAGTTTGCACAATCCGACCCATTGGATTGGCACCAAGGCTTCTTAGAAATCAAAATTCCAATCGAAAATAAACGCTTGAGTGTAAGATTTGGAAGGCAGGAAATAGCGTTTGGAGCAACCCGACTTATCGGGATAAGAGAAGGTCCAAACATTAGAAGAAGTTTTGACATGGGAAGAGCCATTATTCAAACTCCTCGGTCAAAAACGGAATTGTTTTATGGTAAAGAAGTTCAAGCACGATTTGAGGTATTTGACAATAACTTTTCTCTGTTTAGTGCAAACGCCCAAAACCCAAAACTCTGGGGCATTTATTCGCAATTTGCTCTTCTGCGTGATGTTGGAAAAATGGAGGTCTACTACTTAGGCTTTCAATCTCCCCAAGCGTTTTTCAATGATGCAGCAGGTGAGGATCAGCGACATACTATAGGCATCAGAAGATTTGGACAATTGGGTAAAACGCTACGGTATAATACGGAAGTGATGTTTCAATTTGGCGAGACGGGAGGTAAAAACGCAAAAGGATGGGCATTCGAAACGGATTGGACCTACCGAATCAATGATAGGAATTGGCAACCCGAAGTAGGCCTAAAACTGGATGTAATAAGTGGGGATAAATCACATGGTGATGATAGAATACAAACCTTTAATCCCCTATTCACGAATCCCGCCTACTTTAGCTTAGCAGGTATTATTGCCCCTGTCAATTTGATTGAATTCCATCCTTCTATTTCCATGCGCCCAAATAAGCAAGTACAAATATACCTTGAGTGGGCTTCCTTCTTCCGATATAGTATAGATGATGGCGTCTATGCTCCGCCTCGGTTTCTTACTATTGAAGGACAACAAACTAATAAGCGTTTTATTGGCAGCCAGCTAGCATGTAAAATAGCTTATGAATTTGACCAACACTTCAGTTTCGATTTCGACTTCAGTTACTTCCTCACTGGAAGCTTCTTGGACAGTACTGGGAATGATCTAAATATGATGCACATTGCTCCGACTGTCACTTTCAAATACTGAAAGAATAAAAATCAACTATGGTAAGCTTTCATTATAATTTGATCGTCATTGTATTGATGATAGGCAATTCTGCAATCTTAGCGCAAACTGATCTTACGATTATTCCTCCTTTGGATTTAGACGGAACCGTTAAACTCGACCTATCAACTTTTACAAATCACAGTAAAGAAACATCCGATAATGATTTGTTGGCTGTTTTTGTCAAAAATGGAATGGAGGGACATCTCTCCGAGGCCATTCAAGGACAATACAACAAAGAAGGCGACTACCTGATTTTTAAGCCCTACTTCCCCTTTGCAAGGGACATGACTTACATGATCAGAACCAAAAATGAAACCTTAGATAGTACCTATTCTTATCGATCATTTCAATTTGAGAAAAAGAATATTATTGAGCAGGCAGAGGTCATCAGTATATATCCATTAGCCGATCAGCTTCCTGAAAATTTATTGCGGTTTTATATTTATTTCAAGACACCTATGAAAAAGGGGCAGGGCTTAAAATATATACAGTTAATAGATGAAGCAGGAAATGTTGACCGGCACGCATTTATGGAATTCAAACAAGAACTATGGAGTGCAGATGGTAAAAGGCTAACTGTATTATTCGACCCAGGGCGCATTAAAAGAGGTGTATCTACAAATTTATTGCGTGGCCCTGCCCTGTTGGAAGGTAAGAAATACGAATTGATTATTACAGGAGATTGGGAGGATGTCTATGGACAGTCTTTGTCCATAAACACAAGCAAGAAAATTCAGGTAGTGGGTGCCTATGATCAGCAAATCGAAGTAAACAATTGGAGGATCAACAAACCAAGAAGAAATAGTCATGATGCCATCACCCTGCATTTTGATAGAATCATTGACCATGCCTTGCTCCAGTCCATGATTAAGGTAGTCAATGAGGGAGCAAAGCCCATCTATGGGCATTGGGAAATAGAAGAAGAAGAACGGTCCATAAAATTTATTCCTAAAACAGAGTGGGAAAAAGGAAATTACACAATCATTATCGATAGTCGTTTAGAGGATATAGCAGGGAACAATCTTCAAAATTTGCTAGACCACCATAAGACGACTAATAAGACCAATACCCAACCCCACCAGTACATCAACTTTAAAATGTGAATTTGTAGCTCCGCGGATTGTATCTTCACCAAGGACCTTACCGACGACAAACCTATGTACGTTGAAGATTCAATAGTAAACAAAACAGAGGAAAATCGGTATTACTTTTACAATGATAAAATAGTACGTTGGCTCGATGCCAATAAAGAAAAAGTGGACAGTTCCAGATTCGAGCCAACAGAGACAGCGTTTTGCAAATCGTAAGAGCACTGAAGGAGAAAGCAGGAGATTCGGACTTAGTACTTTGTAACATAAATTTCTCTGGTTTCTGGCGGTATCTTTCTAGCAAGCCCTGCGTTGCTCGTCGGTCATGTAGCTAAGGCTATCCCGCCTGGCGGCCCGACAGGTATTCCCTCCTCGTGCCTTGGGCTTACTTAAAATCTGCTACCCATAATCCCAAATAACTTATGTTACAAAGTACTTAGAATGAGGTACAAACTTTATCTTGACTTTCAAGTGCTGAAAATAACCTGAAACTGTCCACATTTTATAAGACTTAGATCATCTCTAAAGGGAAGTATTACTGCTTTGGCAGGACTTGGCCTTGTTACAAATTCTCATGCAAATACAAATAATATTTAGTAAAATTCAAGATTATGCAAAGACGAAAGTTTATGAAAACAGGTGCAAATGCTTTGACTGGGGCAGCTATGTTTTCTATTGTTCCTTCAAGCGTTTTAGGAAAGACATTTGGCAACATTGCGCCAAGTGACAAAGTGGATATAGCCATTTGTGGTATAGGGCATCGAGGAGGGTCAGTGGCAAAATCTTTGTTTAATACAGGTCATGCAAATGTTGTGGCTTTGTGTGATGTAGATATGGGCGCTGAACATACCTTGAAGATATTAGAGATGTTTCCTGATGTGCCACGTTTTCAGGATTTCCGAGAAATGTTCGATAAGATGGGCGATAAAATTGAGGCGGTAAGTGTTGGAACTCCAGATTTTTCGCATTTCCCAATTACCATGCTAGCCATGTCATTAGGGATTCATGTATATGTAGAAAAACCAATGGCCCGTACTTTTCAAGAAGTCGAATTGATGATGCAATGTGCTAATAAACATCATGTGGTTACTCAAATGGGAAATCAAGGACATTCTGAAGCCAATTATTTTCAGTTTAAAGCATGGAAGGAAGCAGGAATTATAAAGGATGTAACTGCTGTTACAGCCCATATGAATGGCCGTCGTCGTTGGCATGGATTTGATCCAAAAATGACCAAATTTCCGGACGGAACACCAATACCTAAAACAATGGATTGGGATACCTGGTTAGGTACTGCAGATCACCATGACTATCAAAAAGATTTTGTGAATGGACAGTGGCGTTGCTGGTACGACTTTGGAATGGGAGCCTTGGGAGATTGGGGGGCTCATACGATGGATACGGTACATGAATTCCTAGAATTAGGATTACCGTATGAAGTAGATCCAGTATATATAACCGGGCACAATCCGTTTTTCTTTCCAATGTCTTCAACATTGTTATTTAAATTTCCAGAAAGAGGAGATATGCCACCTGTTGAATTGACCTGGTATGACGGATTAGATAATATTCCGGCTGTTCCAAAAGGGTATGGCGTATCAGAAATCGATCCAAATGTGCCACCACCAAGTGATGGTGAACTAAAACCTGCAAAATTAAATCCAGGAAAAATTATCTATGGTAAAGATCTAACTTTCAAAGGTGGCTCTCATGGAAGTACCTTATCCATTATTCCAGAGGACAAAGCAAAAGATATGGAGTCGAGTTTGCCAGAGGTTCCAGAAAGTACTTCTAACCACTATGCCAACTTTTTGTTGGCTTGTAAAGGGGAGGAAAAAACACGTTCATCTTTTGATGTAGCAGGACCTTTAAGTCAAGTTTTTACTTTAGGTGTAATAGCACAACGATTGAATACAAAAATAATTTTTGATAGAGAAACTAAACAAATTACTAACAATCCTTTGGCAAATTTATTGTTGAAAGGCGGACAACCTAGAAAAGGTTGGGAAGAGTATTATGAATTATAGTTAATAATTTAAATGCTGTCATGTGGTTAAAGAAAATGTCTTTCTGTTCCCAAAAGCATAAGCCCTTTAACCTTGGCAAGTAGCAGGTAAGGCTCTAGTGCTTCAACTTTAATTGAAATTTGGAACAATAGTATTACACCGGCCTGGGAAGGTAAATACACCACCCAGATTAACACGAAAGTGAATTATTGGCAGGCGGAAGTGACGAATCTGTCGGAATACCATGATCTATTGTTCAATGTAGTTTCAGGTCGCCACTAAATACCTGGGAAAATGCTGTTGGAAGCATTTTCCCTTTCTTATCGATTGAAAGACCTGAAAAACTCTAAAATGGAATCCGATTGTAGCTCCGACATATGATGTTAAGCTTCCACTTTCCGAAAAAGCCTACACCTCAGCTGTTGAAACTTTTCACAGATTGCCATTAGCCGTAATAAAGCAGAATACAAGATTATGAGAACTACACATCATTCAGAATATCTAAAAATAGAATCGGTTTTTATTAAACCCGTGGAGAGTGCTTTTATATCAGAGGTTCAATTAAGAGCGCAATGGCTCGATTTAAATTATTTGTCACAGCCAGATTTTGATATTTCGATAGAGGAGTATACCGCTTTCGAAGAAAGCATCAGCAATAGTGGAGCGGAAATTCATCATTTTCCGCTTGATCAAGCACTTTCTTTAGACGCTATCTACTGCAGAGATGCATCTATCGCTACGGATTTTGGGATGATAATATGTAATATGGGGAAACATGGAAGAGCAAATGAACCTGAGAGCCATAAGAAAGTATTTATTGAAAATAATATTCCAATCCTTGGTGAGATAAAGGCTCCAGGAACAGTTGAAGGTGGTGATGTGACTTGGCTAGATGAAAAATCACTAGCTGTTGGACATTCGTATAGAACAAATCCTGAAGGCATCGCACAACTGAAACACCTACTCGAACCACATGGAGTTGAAATAGTCGTAGCGGAATTGCCTCATTATAAGGGACAGCAAGATGTGTTTCATTTAATGTCTATTCTCAGTCCGGTAGCTGAAGATTTGGCGGTGGTTTATTCGCCTTTAATGCCTATTAAATTTAGAAATGAATTGATTCAAAGAGGGTTTCAGTTCATCGAAGTTCCGGAAGAAGAATTTGAGTCTATGGGCTGCAATGTATTAGCCATTGCCCCTAAGAAATGTATTATGGTGGAAGGGAATCCTAAAACTAAAAACGCATTGATAGAGGCTGGATGCGAAGTGATTTCTTATAAAGGGACAGAGATAAGTATTAAAGGTGGCGGAGGCCCTACCTGCTTGACCAGGCCAATGCTGAGATCGTACTAATCCTATTGAGAACGTTCTTAAAACAATCCAATCTGTTGAATGAAAACCTTAAGCATCACTTTTACAAGCCTTATTGTACTCCTATCAATATGCCTATCACTTAAAAGTCAACCGACTACTTCTCCTGGTAAAGCGCAGTCTCCCTCAGCAAAACAGGAGATATCCAGAGAATATTTCTCGCCTGAAAAAATCCTCTGGAAATCAGATGAATCCGGTACGCATATCATTAATGCTAAAAAACTGCTGGAACCCGGAAATGGCCAGGCGGATCTGGTAGGCTCAAGCTTGTGTACTATGACAGGGAAAGATACATCTAAGACCGCCATCCTTTTTGATTTTGGAAAGGAAATTCAGGGAGGAATCCAGTTGGTAACAGGGATGTTTCCGAAGCAAGTCCCCATAAGAGTGAAAGTTACTTTTGGGGAATCGGTGAGCGAGGCGATGAACTCTGGTCCGGGCACCAGTGCTACAAACGATCATGCTATGCGTGATTTTGAGATTTTATTGCCCTGGCTTGGAGCAATTGAAGTGGGAAATACAGGCTTCAGGTTTGTGAAAATAGAGCTGTTAGATTCCAGCAGAAATCTGAAATTGAAGGAAGTTAGAGCCATATCCATTCAACGGGATATACCTTACTTGGGCTCATTCAATTCCAACGATGAACGCTTGAATAAAATCTGGCAGACCGGCGCTTACACCGTTCACCTTAATATGCAGGATTACCTCTGGGATGGTATTAAACGCGACCGCCTGGTGTGGGTGGGTGATTTACATCCTGAAGTGATGACCATCCAATCGGTTTTCGGATACAATGAAGTGGTACCCAAAAGCCTTGATCTGATACGTGATATTACACCGGCCAATGAATGGATGAATGGAATCAGTTCGTATTCTATGTGGTGGATAATCATTCATAAAGAGTGGTATTATAGCCAGGGGAATTTGGATTACTTGAAAGAGCAGAAAACTTATCTCAGGGAGTTGCTAAAAAAGTTTTGTTCGATGGTTGATGAAGAGGGACGAGAGCACCTGGATGGTCACCGCTTTCTGGACTGGCCAAGTAGCCCGGATCCCAAAGCTGTCGACGCCGGTTATCACGCCCTACTAAAAATGACGCTGGACGCCGGGGCTGAACTTTGCGAGATTTTAGGCGACGATGAAACTGCTGCCTTATGCAAAGCAAAATCAGAATTAATGGCGAAAATATCCCCTGACCCGGCAGACTCAAAACAAGCGGCTGCATTACTTACCTTATCCAATAGTATCCAAGCTCAAACCGGCAATGCCATTATTGAATCCGATGGAGCAAAACGTTTTTCAACTTTCTACGGATATTACATGCTGCAAGCCATGGCAAAAGCTGGGAACTATACGGGTGCCATGGAGATGATCAGAACCTATTGGGGAGGAATGTTAGATCTGGGCGCAACCACCTTTTGGGAAGATTTTAATGTAGAGTGGTTAAATGACGCCGGAAGAATCGATGAACTTCCAGTCGAAGGAAAAGTAGATGTCCATTCCACCTATGGCGATTATTGCTACGTAGGCTTGCGTCATAGTTATTGCCATGGTTGGGCGTCAGGCCCCACCGCCTGGCTGTCTACAAACGTATTGGGAATTAAGATTTTAGCACCCGGATGTGAAAAGATTGCTATTGAACCCAACTTGGGCGACCTGGAATGGGTGGAAGGGACCTATCCTACGCCAAAAGGAATCATTAAGGTAAGACATGAAAAACTTAATAATGGAGATATAAAATCTGATGTCCAATTGCCTGAAGGCATCGTGCTGATAAAACAATAATTCTTCCTAAAGAAATCCTGCGGCAAAGGAAAAGCGCAATAAGTCGTATAAAGAGACATTGTGGTCCCAGCTGGGCTTCCCGACGTATGGTCGGGATAAACTTCTCGTCCAGCTGGTCCTGAATCTATGCGGATGTGGTCCCAGCTGGACTCGAACCAGCATCTAGAGTTTAG
>ENA-UENV01000255-UENV01000255.1-marine-metagenome-genome-assembly--contig:-NODE-255-length-16021-cov-2.960408_pt1 | contig 16021 bp, 7 predicted proteins | sample MGYA00237878_ERZ529328 | MGnify/ENA primary metagenome ERZ529328 (study PRJEB26372, sample SAMN05368348) | marine metagenome | biome: cultured habitat; feature: ocean water; material: water; isolation... | reverse complement strand
TGTAAGAAAGTCAGTCGCCGAAGGCAATCTCAAGGGGAGGTTCAAATCTGAAGAGCATAAACTATGAATGGAAATAGGTGAAATACCGCTATACAATCAGCCTGCTACAAGACAAAAGGCTACTGCTAGCTATTAGTCTGACGGCTATAGAGTAAAATACGAACTGCTTAAAGTATTAGCAAACCTATGCGAAGTCTTCAAACCGATGAACTGGAAAGTCCCATTCCTCATCCGGGAAGAACTTGCGAAGACGCCAGTCGCAAGCAAGGGCGTGTGCCTCCATTCCTTCCATCCTGGATATGCGTGAAGCTACTGCACTGAAAGTTCTGTTAGCTGCCGGACTGATTTCTTGAGTAGTGACCACTTTTAGGAATTTGTGAACGCTTAGGCCTCCGCTGTACATTGCGGCTTTTTCTGTTGGCAAGATGTGGTTGGTCCCACTAGCTTTATCTCCGTGGGTTACGGTGCTTCCTTCCCCTAGGAAGAGGGAGCCATAATTCTTGAGGCGCGCTTTCCACCAGTTCAGATCTTCAGCGATTACCTGAAGATGTTCAGGCGCATAATCGTCGCTTACTTTGGCAACCGCTTCTCGGTTTTCACAAAGAAGTATAACGCCATGATCTGTCCATGCCTGCCGAAGAACCTCGCGATTGGGCATTTGGTCTATGATTTTCGGCATCAGGCTATGTACGCGATTGGCTAATTTTCGATCATCTGTAAAGAGCCAAACCGGAGAATCGGGGCCATGTTCTGCTTGGGAGAGCAGATCAATCACGATCGTCAAGGGATCAGCTGTTTGATCTGCAATGATGGCCGATTCGGTAGGTCCTGCCAGGACATCGATGCCTACCGGGCCGAACAATAGACGTTTGGCTTCGGAAACGTAGGCATTACCAGGGCCGACAATGATATTGGCCTTGTGCCCGGTGAATAGTCCATGTACCATACTGGCAATTGCTTGCACGCCTCCCATTTCTAGAATGATGTCAGCACCCGCCAAGTCCATGGTATAGGCTACAATGGGGTCGATGCTGTACCCTCTTGGGGGAGAGCAGGCGATGATAGTAGATACTCCAGCTACTTTAGCAGTGGCTATACTCATAATGGCAGAAGCAATATGCGCGTACCTACCTCCGGGTACATAGCAGCCTGCGCAGTCAATAGGAATGATTCGCTGGCCAAGCTTCACCCCAGGAAAGGACTCATACTCAAAAGAAGAGATGCTTGCCTTCTGTGCTGCTGCAAAATTGGACACCTGCTCATGAACGAAAACGATATCTTTCTTTATATCTGCTGGGACCTGACTAAGCAGCTCAGCTTTCTTTTCCTTAGACAATACAATCTCTGCTGTCCAGTTGTCAAACTGTTGGGCATAAGCTCGGGCAGCCTTTTCTCCATGGGTTGCTATATCGTCTAGTATAGACTGCACCCTTGCACTTAGTTGACGACTGGTATGGCCCCGCTTGGGCGAAGCTTTCTTTATGAATTCCATAGGTGTTTCTTTGACCATTTTTATCTGCATGGAATCTAATACTTTTAGATCATTTGGACATTTTGAGTGTGGACCAGTTTTTTACTTAATAGCCATTAGCTATGTCTAGGCTGCTATGCTATTTGTGCGACAAGTGTAGCTTTTGGACACATTAATATTAATAGAATGTTTTTTGGGTTGTTTGTGAATTGATTGTATATTACTAGTCCCTCCTCTATTCTCTCTTTCCTAAGCCCAGTTACCCTAAATAAATTTGTTATGAGAATTGTCAATCACGTAGTCATACTATGTGCTCTTTTGCTTGCGGCATGTAGCTCTGATAACTTCCTTTTGATTCCAGATGCTGAAATTGAGGCACAAAGCCAAAGGAATACCGATGGTGCGATCAGTAGTCAAACTGATGCCGAGCAAGCGCTCCTTATTAGTCCTAGCAACAAGAATCCTTGGAAGGTATTTCGCGCGGCAAACCCGATTACTATAGATGGTTTGGAAGGTGATTGGGATGATGTTCCGAGAAAGCACTTGCGGGTAGAACTTGATTTTAACAACTACACGCTTGATTCGAAACTTGATTGTAGATCCTATGCAAAAATGCTCTGGGATGATGCCAATCTGTACATTTTCGTCAGTGTACTTGACGACGAGATTAAATTCAACACGCTTGACCCTGGCAGTCTCTTCAATAATGATGGAGTTGAGCTATACATAGATGGGGATAATAGCAAAAATGTGGCTGCAAACTACCCTCCGCCATTTATCTTTCCACCTCCAGCTTATGACAGTAATGATAATTTAATCCGCTTTTTTCCTAGTCAAACCGAAGCCTTTGTCGCTTATCCCAATCTTACACCTTCTGCCTTTGAATTTATGTTTGCATCGGGCCCGCGTGGTGGATATAGCTTGGAAATTAAAGTATCACTGGCGAGTTTAGGGATATCCGGCAATGCAGGAGACCTCTTTGGGGTTGAATTTCAGGTGAATGATAGTGATAACGATCTAGAGCGAGAGACCTCTCTTAAGTGGTTTTCTTCCTCGGATTTTTCTTTCTATGATCCTAGTCTATTCGGCACTGCCGTCTTGTTTAATAGGATCGCTCAATAATAGCGTCGGTAACATTGGTCCACCTGAGTTTACGGTGATCCCAACTGCGCCTTGGCATCGGAATTTCGATGCCAAGGCGCAGTTCATTTGACATGAATGGATGCCAAAATTAGTAAGATGAGAATCGATATCATTACATTCAATTTCTGTTCAAATGGCTGTAGCGCTAACAGCGTAAGACCTTCCTCTCACTCATAACTCAAGGACTTCACTGGATTCGCCAGGGGGACTTTCAAAATCGTAATACCCGTAGCCAACAAGGTTATCAGCATGATCAGTAGGAGAGGGACAACGAAGAGCAGGGTGCCCACCGGCATCCGATAGGCAAATTCATTGAGCCAACTTTCTATACTGAACCAGGCTATCGGCGTGGCTAGCGCAAAGCCAATTAGAACCAATAGGAAAACCTCTTTAGAAAGTAGCATAAATAGGCTAGGAACACTGGCACCCAGCACCTTTCTCACACCCACTTCCTTAGTCCGTTGAAGCGCCGAGAAGGAAGAGAGGCCATAAAGACCTAAGCAAGCTACAATGATGGCCATTAAAGCAAAGGCACTGAAGACCTTGAGATTGACCTTGTCTTTCTTGTATTGCGCTGCGAAAAACTGATCCAGAAAATAGTGCTCGGTTGGATTCCCTGGGAAGGTGGCCTTGTATTGCGCTTCAATACGATCCAATGCAGTACGGACCTCCTTGGTATTCATTCGGATGGCATAGAAGGGATCGAAGGCCTCATTTCTAACAAAATACATCGCGTCAATCGGGCGATTCAGGGACTCATGATGATAATCTTCAATCACACCGACAATTCTCCTCTCTTCTCTAGTGAATTCATATAGAATCTCACCGACTGCTTGTATCGGATCCTGAAACCCAAGTTCCCTCGCCGCGGACTCATTAAGAATCAAGGGCGTGTAGCTTTTCATCTCTTTGTCAAAGTCTTTACCCGCCAAGAAGTTGACCTTCATAGTAGAGAGAAAGTCATTGCTGGTAACCACTCGTTCTATGGATTTCATATCCGCCTCACTTTCTCTCACCCGAGATATGGCTAGACCACGCAAGATTCCTTGTCCGGGGATCACAGTCGATGTACCAATGCTACTGATGCCCGGGATAGCCAATACCTGCTGCTTGAATCGTTCTATAATTGGTAAATTGTCAGCCCCCCTCGCCGGGCTGATAACGGGTCCACGGAGAATGAGCACTTGCTCCATATCAAACCCCATGGCTTGATTGTTCATATACTTCAATTGGCCATTGATAGCCAGTGTGGCGATGATCAGCAAGGAACTGAACAGCAATTGAAAAACGATTAGCCCCCTTCTTAAATAAAGGCTGGAATCAATCTTTGATCTACCCTTTAAGGCGTTGGTGATTTGGTGAGAAGAAATGACGAATGCCGGATATAAGCCGGAAAGTGCGGTTCCAAGTAAGAAAAAAGTAACTGCCAACAAACCAAAACGCCCCATATCAATGCTTTCCAGGGAGAGTCCTTTTTCTACAAACAGATTAAAGACCGGTTGACCCGCAAGGACGAAAGCCAAGGCAAGAATGACCGCCATGCTGTTGATGAGAATAGCTTCAGTGAAAAATTGGAACACTAACTCTTTTTTTCGAGCTCCCATGACTTTACGTACTCCCACTTCCCGTGCTCTCTCCACCGATTTGGCAGTGCTGAGGTTGATAAAGTTGATCCAGGCAATGACTACGATAAACAAGGCGATGATTTGTAGTATCCGGATCGTCATGGCATTCCCAATTGGTCCCACTTCATTCTGATAGGTAGAATTCAAGTGAATATCCGCGACATCCGTCAGGAAATACCGATTGACACGGTCATAGACTCCTTCCTCATTTTTTTCAGCATAGCCTGGTTTATAGAGCAAGGTAAGTTCACTCATTTTCTGCTCAATGGCACGAGGATCAGCCTCCTCATTGACTTTCACAAAAGTGATAAAGGCATTTCCACCCCAGTCATTGGCAAAATCCTCCGGGTTTTGCTGCTCCAAGGTGGCATAGGAGGCCAGGGCCTCAGCATCTACTTGTAACTTAAATCCCGGCCTTTGATACACCCCTGTAATCAGTAACTCATGGTGGGATCTCCCATCATCATACCGTAAGGTTCTTCCGATGGCTGTTTCTACACTGCCAAAGTACTTTTCCGCCAGTTGGGCAGTGACCATCATGGTATTGGGCTTAGTCAATTCATTGACACCATGAATGACCTGCAAATCAAAGAAATCGGGATAATCCGAATCAGCAAAAAATAGCTCCTCTTCCTTGAAGCTTATTTCTTGCTGATCGAGCCGAGTAAGGACTACTGAGCCTCCGCGGCTAATACTGGGACTATATAATCTTGCCTGGGCAGTCACCTCGGGCAAGTCGCGCATCATGGCGGGCCCAACTCCTGAAAAGGTCATACTGCTTTCATAGACCATTTCACCAAAGCGGTAGTAGTCATTGGATACCCGATAGAGCTGTTCAGCATTTGTACTATTGTTGTAATTCAGTTCTTCGGAAACGTATTCCAGAATAAAAAGTGCAGCGGTCAGCCCTAGGGCAAGTCCGAGTATATTGAGGGCGGTGTAGGCTAGGTGGCGTTTGAAATTTCGGAAGGAAGATTTAATAAAGCTGAATAGCATAGCATTGGTGATAAGGGAAGTAAGGCGCCCTCCCTTGTAAAAGCGGATGGCGCTAAATACATCAAGAAAATAACGGTATTGTGCCGAACGGGTCTTACCCGTACTGATTCTCCACTCATATAATTCTTGCAGATCACCGGCCACTTCATCGAAGTAGTCGGCCCGGCAGAATTTTTGGAGCAACCAATAGGCGAATTTCGGTGGAGATGGATTTTCTGCCATGCTGCTATATGATTTTAGGGACCATGTTCCATATTTGCATCTTTGCTTCCATGGTATCCTTGGCAGTTCGATACCCTAGCTCGGTGGCTTCGTACAGTACCTTCCGACGGCCTCCTCTCTTCTGCGAAGGTTCACCTATCTTGGATTGGAGCATGCCTTTTTTCTCTAGCCGCTTTAATACCATTACTACCGCAGGTAGAGTTATGGGTTTACCTAGCTGTTTGCTGTAGAGCTGAACAAGCTCAGCTCCATAGGACTCCTTTTCTCTTAATACCAGCAGGAGGATTATTTCCTCCAGCGCTCCGAGCGTGTACTTCATTTCTGATTGCTTAGGTGCAAAATTGTTACTGAGTGTGCAATATAGTAAACATTCGTTTAGGATATGAATGATATAGTAAATATTTGTTTAGGATATAGTGAATTTCGGTCAGCAGCTAGAAGGTTAAGGCTGGCATAGATTTACAGTACGTAGGAGGGCAAGAGTGTATCCGATCACCTTAGAAAGTGGAAAAGGAATCCTTTGGGTAAATTGAGTCCAGGGGAAATTTTCTGTGGAGTTTTGTTCCTATTCAAGTTTTTAATCAAAGTCGGGCCTTGCAACCCCATTTTTCCCCAAAAGTTCAATTAGGGGGTGTCTTTTTGCAAAATATGTCAGAAGCCCAACAAATACTAAAATAGATGTACAGCTTTGTGAGTTGGCAGATTACCTTTGGGGCGTGTTTGAATTAATTCCAACTGAAAATCAGGTATTTAGCTTTTTGACTACAAATTAATTGTAAAGGTTGCATGGCTAAATAATAAAATCAGACGAACGCCTTACTTCCTCAAACGTTGGTTCTCAAGCAGCAAAAATTCAAACATATGCTGATGTTGAAACCAATTTTCACGCTACTAGCTATGCAAGGCCAAGATAGTTATTAAACATGGCCAGATGGAATTCCGAACTGGAATCCACCTTCTCTATACAACTGTGCCTACCCTTTTGTTGATATGCATCAAAAGGATCATAGGCGAGACAGTGGTGAGCTATGCCTCCTACTCTTTTTTTATCCCAAGAACTAAACTGGTAAATCAATGCTGAGCTGCGACTGCTTTGATGATAGCATCGCTTCTTAAGCTTAATAGGATTAGCACTAAATAAGAATAAACTCGCCGCGTGCTTCAATCACCAAGCTCGGAAGATTGGTGACTTTGACTCAACGTGGACTATTGAAATCATCTAATTAAATTAAAAAGCATGAAAAAAATCTCACTAGTTTTCGGACTGATGCTTTTTGTCGTGGGGATCACCATGGCACAAAAGACTGTTACAGGAAAAGTGATCGATGAGGACGGTGAAGCCCTGATTGGGGTTAGTATCCTTGTACAAGGAACAAGTACGGGTACAGTGACCGACATCGAAGGTGCTTACAGCCTGAATGTACCTCAAGAAAGTAATGTTTTAGTATTCAGTTACACGGGATTTGCTACACAAAATGTAGAAATCAACAACCGCACTGTAGTGGATGTAACGCTTGAAACTTCGGCGGAATTGCTACAGGAGGTAATTGTAACTGCTTACGGTATTACCACTAAGGAAGCCTTTTCTGGATCGGCAGATGTTGTCGGCGCGGAAGAGTTGGAGCTGAGAAACGTAACCTCTCCTATTGCTGCCATCGAAGGTAATGCTACTGGTGTTCAGTTTACCTCTCCTTCCGGACAACCTGGATCTTCTCCTGGTATCGTGATCCGCGGAGTGGGTACATTGAATGGTGATACAGATCCTTTATTCATCGTAGACGGAATCCAATACGAAGGTGCCCTAACCACCATCAACCAAGAAGACATTGAGTCCATCACTATTCTTAAGGATGCCTCATCTACTTCTTTGTATGGATCTCGTGCTGCCAATGGTGTTGTCCTGATTACCACTAAATCAGGTACTATTGGAGGAGAGACTAGAGTTTCTGCTTCTGTTCAGCATGGTTTTGTATCAAGAGCCATTCCTTTATACGACGAGGTTACACCAGGGCAATACTACCAGTCCATGTGGCAAGCACTAAAGAATTCAAGTGCTGGTGGTGGAGACGGTGCATTTGCCTCTGCCAATATCTACAATAGCTTGGGCTATAATCCATTCAATGTGGCTAACGATCAAATCGTTAATGCAGATGGTAGTTTGAACCCAAATGCTAGCGTAGTTTATCAGAGTTTGGATTGGTATGATGTATTGGAACAAAGCAACACTAGAACCAACTACAATGTGAATGTATCTAGTGGTGGAGAGAACCATAGCATTTTCTTTTCTACTTCTTACTTGGAAGAAGGAGGATATGTTAGAACTTCTGAATACGACCGTTTAACTACTCGCTTGAACGCAAACTTTAACGCTAATAGCTGGCTAACCTTAGGAGGTAGTGCTAACGTTACTACTTCTAATTCTAGAGGTCCTAGTTCAGCAGGTGCAGGTAGTATTGTGAATCCTTTCGGATTTGCTAAGAATATCGGTTCAATCTATCCTGTATATGTGAATGATCAGAACGGAAACTTGGTATTGGATGAGGGTAATAACCCAATCTTTGACGGTGGGGAAGGATTCTCTGAGTTCAATATCGGTTCAAGACCTATTAACCAAGGTCGTCACGCACTACAGGAGCTTCTTTTGAATGACGAACGTGATAGAGACAATACTTATGGTTTGCGATTTTACGCTGACTTCAACCTATTGGAAGGCTTGAATGTACGATTGAACTACGGTAGAGACATCAATGAAGGTTTGGAGAAAGAGTATGAGAACAATATCATTGGTGATGCACAGCCAACTGGGCGTTACAGCGAAAGAAGATTTAGAAGACAAGTTGAGAACTTCAACCAGTTGTTGACTTACAATAAGTCATTTGCAAATGCTCACAATATTGAGATTACTTTAGGACACGAGACTTTTGACAGAACTTTCACTAGCAACAATGGTCTAGCTATTGACCAAACCGCTGAAGGTATCTTCGAATTCGACAACTTTGCCACTCCAGTACGAGTAGGTGGTTCTACTACCAGAAAGCGAATTGAAGGCTATTTTGCCAGAGCTAATTATAACTTCAACAGCAAGTACTTCTTGAGTGTTTCTGCACGTAGAGATGGTTCTTCTGTTTTCAGCTCAGGAGCAAGATGGGGTAACTTCTACTCTGTAGGAGCCTCTTGGAGACTAGATCAGGAAGCCTTTATCCAAGATATTCCTTGGATCAATCGCTTGAAACTACGTGCATCTTACGGTGAAGTTGGTAACGATGATCTGGGTGACTTCTTCTTGTCTCAGCCTAGATATAGCTTGACTTCTAATGCAGGAAATCCAGCAATTGTATGGGCAGAAATTGGTAACGCTAACCTACAATGGGAAACCATCGAGAGTTTTGACGTAGCCGTTGAATTCTCTTTGTTCAACAACTTCCTTGACGGTTCTTTGGAATACTACAGAAGAAACTCTTCAGATCTATTGTATGACCTACCGATCGCATTGAGTAATGGTTTGAACTCGTTCCCAACTAACATTGGTGACATGTACAACTCTGGTATCGAGCTAGGTTTAACCGCTAACTTGATCACTAAGAGAGATTTCAGATGGAATGTTAGAGTAACAGCTTCTACTTTCCAAAATGAAATCACTAGCTTACCAGATCCATTCATTAATGGTTCTAAGCGATGGGATGTGGGTAGATCTCGATTTGACTTCTATCTACTACACACTGCAGGGGTAGATCCTACTAATGGAGATCAGTTGTTCTTCATGTACGAAATTGATGAGGATGGTAACAGTGTTCCTGTATTGGAAGGAGACGGAAGCCATGCTACTACTAATGACTGGGAAGCTACAGAAAGAGCTTACACTGGTGCAAGCTCTATTCCAGATCTTTTAGGATCTTTTTCTAATAGTTTGAACTACAAAGGATTTTCTTTGAACTTCCTGCTTACTTTTGGTATTGGAGGAGATATTTTGGATAATGGTTATTCTGCTATGATGCACAGTGGTGTCTATGGACGTTCTCTACACCCAGACATCTTGGATGCATGGCAAGCACCTGGTGATATTACTGATGTACCAAGAATGGAAAATGGAAACGTTGATTTGGTTAGAACTCAGTCTACTAGATTCCTAACAGATGCTTCTTTCATTGCTGTTAGAAACGTGAATCTTGGTTACACCTTCGGCGAAAATATTGCAAGCAAACTAGACGTTGAGGATTTGAGACTATCTGTAACAGGAGAAAACCTATTGCTATTCAGCAAAAGAGATGGTTTGAACCCACAGTACAACCTAGCAGGTACTCCATCTGGTAATGACTTCAATCCTGCACGTATTATTTCTATCAGCTTGAATGCCAATTTCTAATTTTCTCCGAAAACTTTAAAAAGACCAAACATGTTGCGTAACATAAAATATTTATCATTAGTCTTCTTTGTTTTCGCGATATCCGCTTGTAGCGAGGATTTCTTGGAAACAAAACCTACAGATGCTATTTCTGCGGCTGATGCCTTGGCTACTGAGGCAAACATGGCCTTGATTATAAACGGAATGCATCGCGCGATGTATTCTCAATCTCAAACTGTACTACCTGGTGGTACAACAGCAAGAGCCAATGAGCACTACTGGGTGCCAATGGGCGACAACCTTGCTGGAGGTTTGATCCACAGTGCCAATGCCAACAACTTGAGCTGGCGTAGTGTAGCACAATGGGTGCAACACACCGATGAGACTTCTGCTACTACTAGAATCTTGTGGTACCACCGTTACAATATCATCGCAAATGCGAACTCTATCATTAATAGAGTAGAAGAAGGTGATTTGCCTCAAACACCAAGACTATTGCAGATCGTTGGTCAGGCTTACGCCTACAGAGCATATGCTTATATGTCATTGGTACAGCATTTCGCTAAAGGATACTTGATCGGTACCCCAGCTTCTGATCCAGGAGTGCCGTTGCTATTTGCTTCAGAATCTCCTTTCACTAGTGCACCTAGGTCAACTGTACAGGCAATCTATGACCAGATCTCTTCAGATCTTGAATCTGCCATCTCCAGTTTCGAAACTGCTGAGCCTAGAGCAACAGGTAGTGCTTTTGATAAGGCCAACCTAAACATCGATGTAGCCTATGGTTTGAGAGCTAGAATGGCTTTGGCTACTGGAAATTGGGCGCTGGCAGCAGAATCTGCCGCTAAAGCACGTGAGAATTACCCAATCATGGGTGAAGGTGATTGGAAATCTGGATTCAACACAACGCTTCTTCCTGAAGTACTTTGGGGAAGTAACGTGATTACTACTGAAACTACTTTCTTCCGTTCTTACTTCTACCTAGCTTCTAACACCTTCAACGGTAGCCAGGTAAGAAACAATCCTAAGATTGCGGACAAAAGACTAGTAGACGCAATTCCAGAAACAGACTATCGTAAGGATGTATTCTTGGTAGATGCACCTAACTCTAACACTTCTGCTGCTAATGGTGAAGGTGGTTGGTCTAATAACACCAATCCTAAGTACACTACTGAAGCAGAATTTGATGCAGAAATTGATCGTTTGGCAGCCGAGTGGGGTTGGACTTCAAGACACAACACTCACCCATACATGCACGTGAAATTGCGTCAGAAGGTACCCGGTGGTATTGAGCCAGATGATATCATCTACATGCGTGCTTCAGAGATGTACCTAATCGAAGCAGAAGCTAAGCTAATGCTAGGTGACGTTTCCGGTGCTCAGGAAGCCCTAAGACCATTGGGTGAAGAGCGTGATAGCGCTTATGACGTAGCTCAGTACGATACGCAAGAGAGTATGATGGAGCACATCAAATTCCAGCGTGCACTTGAGCTTTGGGGTGAAGGTTTCATGTTCCAGGATAAAATCCGTTGGGATGATCCTATTGACCACGCTGCTAACGGTGGTTCTGGTGCGTCTGAGGTATTGTACCAAGCTGGATTCTTCCAAGACAGACCTTCTGTTAACACAGATTGGGTATTCAAGATCCCTCAAGCAGAGATCGATGCTAACCCAAATATCACGCCAGCTGATCAAAACCCATAAGCTTTGATTTAGTTAGCTTATTTATATAGTCTTAGTTTAGACTAAGCATCCAATAGGAGAAACGATCGGAATGACTTCCGGTCGTTTCTTTTTTTGTATAGGTTCGCTGTCTAGGCTGAAAGTCGGTATCGGCCCAAAAACAGTAAACTCCCCTCATCCCCTCCAATTCTCCGACTCCTCCCAAACAGTTTCAAAAACTAGATACTAAGCTCACATATGTCGTTTCTGTTCAAATCTACTGGAAAGTAAGAGCGGCATCGCAGACTTAGGTTGGCATAAACTTGTTTTTGTATTACCTTTAGCGGCATTCAATACGATGCTGTTCTGCTATGTCCCAGGTTGAAGAAACTGCTATTATCCTTGTCGTAGACGATGAACCGGAGATTGAATCGCTCTACCGCTTAAGGTTCCGGAAGAAGATTGCTTCTGGTGCCTATCAACTGCATTTTGCCTTGGGGGGCATGGAAGCACTAGAGGTGGTCAGAAAACATCCGGAAATAGAGATCGTGTTGTGCGATATCAACATGCCAGGGATGGATGGCTTGACTTTATTACCAAAGCTGCTGGAATTAAGCAACATATTGCAAGTGGTGATGGTATCAGCATACGGGGATATGCCCAATATCCGCCACGCTATGAACCAGGGAGCCTATGATTTCCTCACTAAGCCTATCAATTTTGAGGACCTGACCAAGACCATAGAAAAAACAAAAAAGAATGTCCATCTGGCAAAACAAGCCAGAATATCGAAGGAGTTGGAAGAGAGGAATTCGAACCTATTGGAACTCGATCGCTTAAAGACGCTTTTTTTTACTAATATTTCTCATGAACTCAGGACACCCTTAACGGCCATCTTGGCAACCACCGAACAAATCAAGGCGGCTCCCGATACCTGGATAGAGAAAGGATTGCCCATTATTGAACGCAATGGGTATCGCCTGCTGGACCTGGTCAATCAGGTCATGGAATTGCGAAGGTTGGAGTCTGGCAAGCCGGTTGAAGTCCAACTCTTTCAGGGTGATATTGTCGGTTATTTGCACTATTTGTTGGAGCCTTTTCAACTTCAACTAGAGCATAAATATATCCAACTGAATACTCGCAGTGATTTGACTGAGTTGATCATGGATTTTGATCCGGATAAGCTAACGATTATTCTCTCTAACTTGATTTCCAATGCCATTAAATTCACGCCGGCCGGCGGCGAGATTACGGTTGAAATAAGGCAGGAGGGTACGGCACTACTACTGGCCGTTTCTGATACCGGCATTGGGATTCCGGCTGCTGATCTCGCCTTTGTTTTTGATCGTTTTTTCCGCGCGGCTTCTTTCTCGGATGAGGGAGGTTCAGGAATTGGTCTTTCACTCACCAAAGAGCTGGTTGAACTGTTGGGTGGGGAAATCAGTGTCAAAAGCCAGGAAGGTGAAGGAAGTACCTTTGTAGTACAACTTCCGATTAGTCATCAGGCGGAACCTATCGACATAGAGCAACTCAAAAAAGCAACACCTAGTGTGCGTCCCGTCCAGGAATCGATTGCATTCTGGGGTCCTAATGACGAACGGCCCAGGTTGTTGATCGTAGAGGACAATATCGATATCGCACAGTACTTACGTTCGTGTCTCGAAAACGAGTTCTTGGTCCATATCGCTTGGAATGGGCAGGAGGGGATCGAGGTAGCTATTGAAAATGTGCCGGACATGATCATCAGCGATGTAATGATGCCCATAAAGAATGGCTACGAATTGTGCAATACCCTTAAAAACAACCAAAGTACTAGCCATATTCCAATTATTCTGCTCACTGCTAAGGCGGATGAGGAGTCTCGACTCGAGGGGCTAGAGAAAGGAGCAGACGCCTACCTGGCCAAGCCATTTAACCGCAAGGAACTCAATATCAGAATCCGAAAATTATTGGAGTTACGTAAGAATCTACAGCTCCATTATAGCTCCATCATCAATCATCCGTCTGGCCCTGGGGAAGTACGCAATGGAGAGGATGCCTTTTTGTGGAGTGTTCGAAAGACGATAGAAGATCACATTGATGAAGAAAACTTTGGTATTGCGGAACTATGTCGAGCAATTGGTGTCAGTCGGACGCAATTGCACCGCAAGATCAAAGCGCTAACTAATGTGTCCACTTCCCTGTATCTGAGGGCTATTCGCATGGAACGGGCCAAAAAACTATTACTAGAGACCGACCTCAACGTATCTCAGGTGTCATATGAAGTGGGCTTTAGTGACCCCAAGTATTTTTCCTCAAAATTTCGCGAGCACTTTGGGGAACGGCCTTCCGACCTACGAAAATCATAAGCAACCTTTTCAATTGACCTACTGTTCAGATATTGGTAATTCGATGATGAAACTTGTGAAATTACCCGCTTCGCTTTCTATCTGAAATTGACCCTGGTGTCCCTTGACGATAACATCATAGGCGATAGAAAGTCCCAAGCCTACGTTTCCAGCCCCGGTTGGTTTGGTGGTGTAGAAAGGGGTGAAGATCTTGTCGCGCTCCGCTTGAGGTATTCCATTGCCATTATCCCACACCCGGATGCCAAGGTGATTACCTTGAGATTGTATGGTGACTTTTATCGTGGGTTGGTATCCTTCACTTGAGGTTTGTGCCTTTTTGTGAATGGCGTAGCAAGCATTGTCGAAAATGTTGATTAAACTTTTGCTTAGCTCATTTGGATAGACCTTGGCCATTAGTTGGTCGCTTTCATAATCCCGAATTACCTCGAAGTCGAAATTGGGGTGACGCCCTTTAAAGCCATAGAAGGCAAGATCTATGCTTTCATCTGCCAATTTTTTGACGTCAGTCAATACTCGTTCCCCAGCATTTATGCTCGTGTGATTCAGCATACCAAGTACAATCTTGTCCATCCGCTCGCCATTGTTGTGGATGGATTCAATGTATTGCTTCAGTAAAGACAGTTGGCTCTTGATTTCTTGCTGTTCTTCTTGATCAGGAGACTGCTCTAGTTCAACTTGGATATCGTCAAGCAACTCGATAGATCCCAGTGAAAAGTTATTGATGAAGTTTAGCGGATTCTTCAATTCGTGCGCCATGCCTGCCGTCATTTGGCCGAGTGAGGCCATCTTTTCCTGGAGGATCAATTGCTTCTGGGTCTTCAGTATTTCCTGTGTTTTCTCATCAACGGCTTGTTCCAACTGCTGGTTTCTTAGCTCCAACTGCCGGGTCTTCCATCTGTTGTAGGAAAGGATTAAGTAGGTGATCGCTGCGATACCAACAATGATATAGAGTAAAACGGCCCACCACTGTCGGTACCAGGGAGGTAATATTCGGAATTCAAAAGTTCCTTCGCTCCCCATCACGCCATAAAGGTTTTTCGATCGGACCCGAAATTCATAACTACCTTCCGGAAGGTTGGTATAATCCTTTTGATTTTCTGGGGTCCAATCTGACCAATTCTTGTCGAATCCTTCTAACTGATATTGATACAAGGTATTCTCGGGCATTTCATAATTTACGGCACTGAATTTGAAGCGAAGGGCATTATGGATATAAGCTAAAATGGGGCTAGTAAACGCTGCCCCAGTCTTAAGGTCATTTCCTGCATATAACAAGGAATCGCCGTGGATAGAAACGCTTCGGATGAGGGTGGAGAAGGCAGTCTTATTGTCCCTTTTAATCTGAGGTTGGTATTTGATTAACCCATTGGTCGTTCCAAACCAGAGTGGATCATCGATTTCTCCATTGGTCCACATAGAAGTGAATTGTAGGTCACTTATTCGAAGGAGGTCAACCTGTTCCTCCAATATGTAATCTCCATTATCCGCTGGGGATAGTTTTCCGATCGAAGCAGTGTTCCTCCCAGGCTGAACATAATTAACCCAAATGGATTCCTTTGCCCCAGCTATCAATTCGTTAATGATGGTGGTTGTATCCGCAAAGAATGCCCCTAAAGTACTATCGGGAATGAGTTGGTCCATATCAGGAGACATTCGTTTTAATCCTTCACTGCTGGCCAGATAAAGTTTATCATGCACGAAGTAGGGGCGAGCACGGAAGGCTGATGTGGAGAGTGAATCCGGATACCTTCTTACATTTACAGTCAGTGAATCGGGTGGCGGTAAGTCAGAAAAGGATCGGTCATTCACATCTTCTAAATACGGAATCTCTACACGCAAAAAACCTTTGCTCCTTGAACCTAACCACAAAACTCCAGGTTTTTCCTCTTCTACATATCGAATTTGATCCATGATAATTGGCTTGGTAAGGATGCGAGACCATCCCGAGGCCGTTTTATATAAGATACTCAATCCAAATTCGTTAGAACCATCTCCAACATATACAATCTTATTACTAAACCTAGACGGGGTCAACTTTATCGGTACCTGCCCAAATAGTCTAGTAAGCTTATCGTTTTGCAAAGCGTAAATACCTGCATAAGGAGAAACGGCTAACAAATCTGTTCCTAGTGATAATAGATTCCAGATGGCAGTATTTGGCCCAGGGACGTGTTCGAAACGCTGCTCATCACCTACTGTTGAAACAAACAGA
>ENA-UENV01000254-UENV01000254.1-marine-metagenome-genome-assembly--contig:-NODE-254-length-16064-cov-204.470339_pt1 | contig 16064 bp, 15 predicted proteins | sample MGYA00237878_ERZ529328 | MGnify/ENA primary metagenome ERZ529328 (study PRJEB26372, sample SAMN05368348) | marine metagenome | biome: cultured habitat; feature: ocean water; material: water; isolation... | reverse complement strand
GCCTCTTTGGTGAGCTGTTTCATAGCACTTGTATTTGTCATCAGCCCCATCACCTGAAACTTGGGCTATTTCACCTTCTACTCCATCTAATAGGTCAGAAAATACTTGGTCGTCACTCACATCATTGGTTGTGACAACTGCTGTGACAATCTCTCCGGTGGCCTCATTCACACTCTAGTAATTTACGCCATGTCCTACGTTTACCTACACCATGAATCCTGGTTTTCCATTCCCCTTCACCGTAGACTTTGACCCCTGTAGAATCAACTACCAAATGCATCCCTTCTGTCCTTGGTCTCACTGGTATCCCGATATTTAGTTTTCTGACCCTACGGCATACAGTGCTATGGTCTGGTACAGGTAAATCTAATCTCTAAAAATCAAATATAGATTCTACAAATCCTTCTGTCTGTCGCCCCGCCCTGCAAACAAACTACTGAGAGTGACCATTAGTTCAATAGCTACATCGCTATAGGTATTCGATGCTCCCTGACGCCCAGTTTGATGTTGATTTACCCACTGTTCTATCACTTCATAACTTAGCCAAAATGTCAGGCTCCCTCTCTGCTTTAAGGAGGCATCATCCATACGACCAGTTGCTAACCCGGTACTTGGACTTGGACTTACTCATAAGGAGAGTTAATGCAGGATTTTGTGCTACCCACTGTTATTTTTACCATCTTTCCTTGCTTTGTGCAACAAAGCCGTTCAAATGTATAATAGCCAATGAGTTTTTCTTGATACCAACTCTGGAGGCGTTGGAAAAAGTTTTGTCTGGGAGTATTTTTTCCTGGTGGTTTGCGAGTTGCACTCCACTCCCATACCCTATCTACATGGGGTAAATACCAAAAACGATAGTGGTCAGCTTGTAAGCGTTTTAGTAATGTATCTAATACATTTTCTAGAGTTCCTGGCTGTTCTTGTACTTCTAGGTCAAATTCTTTCGTTGTTCGTAATTTGAGTTCTATAGAACCTCTGAGTGTATCTTTTTCCTCCAATGTTATACTAGAGAGCGATCGCCAATTATCCGAAACAAGAGTTAGGCAAATGCCATATTCAAGCAGTTTAACAGATAAAGAATGGGTTCTGATTGAACCATCCCATACCAAATAAGAAGAAAACTTGTCCCACAAAATGGAGCAACAGAGAAATCTTAGATGGTATTTTGTATCAATTAAAAAATGGTTGTAATTGGTGTGATACAATAAAGATTTACCACCTTATTCAACAGTATTTTGGCATTATAAACAATGGCGAGAATCAGGGGTAATTGAGAAAATTAGAGATGTATTACATTCTCAAGTACGTCAACAGGTAAAAAAAAAGCGCTCCGGGACAACTTTAATAATCATTGATTCACAGGCAGTAAAAAACACTTGTAATGCTGGTGTCAAGTCCAAGGGATTTTGTCTTTACAAAGCTACTAACGGTATCAAAAGACACCTAGCAGTAGATAGTCTTGGTTTTCCTTTTTTCACCCATTGTACTAAGGCATCAGTATCTGATGATGCAGGATTAATAGAAATGTTGTCAGACAATATTGACTATTTTAAATCCAAACCAGTCAACATTCCTAAAATTACAATCTTACTTGATCATGGATATCATCCCGAAAAGATAATAGAAGAGTTAAAGAAAATTTATCCAGGGTTACGGACCAAAATTCCCTTGAAACTATCACCAAAACCATCAAAAGCAGAGAAAAAACAGGAAGGGAAAACAGGATTTGTCCCAGTCAAAGCAAGGTGGGTAATTGAGAGAGCTAACTCTTGGATGGAGAGATGTAAAAGCTTGAGCAAAAAAATTGATGGGAACTCTGAAAAATGCTACTGCCAAGATTAATCTTTGTTCTATTCGACTAATGCTCAAGAGATTAGCGTTGGCAGAGGATGGTGGCGGTAGCTATATCGCCTAATTTTTTAAAGATACACTCAGGGTTTCTATAACTTATCCGAAACTTCCCTGACGGCATTTTGCCGCATTAAATAGTTGAGAATTTTCATCTTTGGAGATTTTGATAACTTCTCCTAAACCTATTACTAGTGTAATTTCCTGAATAATTGTTGAGAGTATCCCATAATTTAATCCTGTACCATGAGTTGCTGTTGCTATTGCACCTCCTACAGTTTGATCGGAAATCGAACCTAGATTGGGCAAAGCTAGTCCATGTTGGCCTAGGCCTTAACTCAACTCTTTTAGGGTAACTCCTGCCTGAGTTACAATAGTTTTACTGTCCCAGTTAATATTTAGAATCTGATTCAAGCGATCGCTACAAATCAAATCGTAATTACTCATGGTAATATCGCTGGGAGAATGTCCTGAACCAAATACTCTGATTTTTGTTTTCGGTTCTACTGCTTGACGAATAATATTTCTAGCTTCTTCAGTTGAAGCAGGGCAATCTCCACATAGGGGTCGGCATTGATACTAGTTCGACCAATTTATAAAGTGTTTTTCATTTATCATCTCATGTTTTTTTCAACAAAAAAATTATTTTTACCCAATAAATTTATTCAAGCATTACTGTCACAGCCCCCCGTTGAATCTTGGAGTATTCCAGTTGCTTTTCTGCTCTCAAATTTTATTAGTGGGATAGACTTATGGTATTTTTTTACTGATAGAAAATCATTTTTCAGATTGTAAAGAAGGAGTTATAAATGGGACAATTGAACAAATTATTTGTCATGATCTTATTAGTATTGAGCCTTGTCTCATGCTCGAATAATCCGGGAAATGAAATCAAAAAAGCATTAGTAGCCTTTCTTGATTTACTGAGTGCAGAGCAAAAATCTAAACCTCTTGCACCGTTTTCTCACAAAAAAAGGAATGGCTCGGATTTTCTCCCCGATAAGTCCGTCAAGTCTGAAAAAAAGCGCCTTGGTTTAGTTATGGAACAGATGAATTCAAAGCAAAAAGATCGGACTCTATACTCTGAGACTGATTCCATGCTAAGTTATTCGGGAAGTAACATGATAAAAGCGGCTAATAGTTTTCTTGGTTCACTCACTCGAGATCAAAAATCTCAGGCCTTTGCAGAATTTTCTCACGAAAACAGGAATGACTGGGCTTACCTTCCCGACTATTTCCTTCCCTTAAGCAGCCCTGATAAAAAGCGCTTTGGTTTGGCGATGAAACAGATGAATTCAAATCAAAAAAAGCTGGTTGTGAACCTTCTTGAAACAGCTTTAAGTGCAAAAGGTATTCTCACGACGGAAAATGTCAGGATGCTTGAAAAGGTTATATTTTCTTTGAACCCAAAAAAGCCTTTCTTTGACCCAGAACTCTACTATGTCTCTATTTTCGGAACTCCTTCAAAGGATAAAACCTGGGCTTGGAGTTTTGAAGGTCATCACATTTCCATTAATATTACTCTGGTAAATGGCCATCTCTTATCTGTTACACCAACTTTTTATGGGGCAGTCCCAACTGTGGTTTTGAAAGGAGAATACAAAGGTTTTCAGGTTCTTAAAGATAGTCTAATGGTTCTAAAAGATGAAGAAAATCTAGTCAAAGAAATTGCAGAATCCCTTACAGATGATCAATTAAAAAAAGCCTTTATCCAAGAAGCGCCTCCAAAAGAGATCTTTTCTAAAATTTCTGATTTGACGAAAGTAGACACAAATATTTTAGATCCTCGCAAAGGTCTGAAATACAGTGAAATGAATTTAACTCAACAAGAGAAAATCAAAGATCTGATTAAAGTCTATATTGATAAATTTCGCCCTGAGCTGATCAAAAATCTGGACAATTCACCACTGACAGAAATTGAGACACTGGTCTTTGTTTGGGTAGGCTCATTGGAAAAGGGAAAACCACACTATTACCGACTTTGTACCACGAACCATTTAATTGAGTATGACAATTTTGTAGACACAAATATTGATGCTCCCCATGTTCACACAGTCTGGCGTGAGTTCGATGGTGATTTTGGCGAGGATTTACTAAAAAAACACTATCAAACATACCATCACTGATTATTTTAAAGTCGCGTCATTGCAACTTCTTATTTAAAAACTGTGTTGGTGATATTGTAAATATTAGGTAGTTTTAATTAGGACTTACCAATCTACTGCGAAAGTATTGTCCTGAAATTACTGTCCTGATAGACTGCGACCCGTAGCCCTTCCTTATAATAAGAGAAATATATTATTTTACATAAGTTCTATATAATTTTAACTAATAAGACTATATAACTTTATTCTTGAGTATAATATTTAACTATACTTTAATAAAATTATTTTAATTTTAAAAAGTTAATTGTAAAATTTAGGCAATCTTATGTTACTTATCTTTATATTTGGGAGTTTGCGTATCCCCCACCTAAAAGGTATGGGTTTTTATCCATCCCCAAATTAATCTGCCTAATAACGAAATGAAAATAACCATGAATAAATCATTATCTCTTGACATTTCAGCCATTAGAATTGGCAAGATTAAACTTTTGGCAAATGCTCATCTTCCAGGTACAGATTTAACAGGGGCCATGCTCCCAGAAGCAGATTTCTACCAAGCTTACTTGCCTGGGGTTAATTTTGCTGGTGCTAATTTACAGAAAGCAAAACTGAGGGCTAATCTTAGAGGTGCTGACTTTACTGGTGCTGACTTAAGAGGAGCAGACTTTCGCAATGCAGACCTACGGGGTGCTATTTTGATTGATGCTCAACTCAGGGAAGCTAGCTTTGCAGGAGCTTTCTTAAATGGAGCTATATTTAATAATTTGGACCTGAGTGGCATTGATTTTCGTGGGGCTGACTTACGAGGAGTGAATTTGAGTAAAGCAAATTTGTTTCGGGCAGAATTGAGCAATGCCAATCTTTCTGGCGCAGATTTATCTAGTGCAGATTTAGAAGAGGCTAATCTAAGTGGAGCAGTACTTAGGGGCACAAACTTACAAAGCTCTAATTTGCTATGTGCTTCAGTAGAACAAGCTGACTTGACTGGGACATTACTAACAGATGCTTGTGTTAAAGGTACACCTCTTGATTAAGTTAAAATTCAACCCACCCTTACCCCTTCGAAAGAGTTAGGGCTGTAATATTTTTCTTAAAAGACATCTGGGGAGATGGAGTCCAGGGGGAAAAGTAGAAGATGGGAAAATTTCCTAAAAGCGCAAAAACGAAAAATCACCAAATTTATGCCATAATCTAGTCCATGAATCAATTTTCATTGATATAAGCTGCTCTCATCAGAAATTACACTTAGGTTTAAATTACAGTTATACTCCAAATGTCAGTAAATTTAGTTGTATTTTCCTCTTTTTCATGTCTGGCCTGGCTGCGGAATCCGAAAATCTCTAATTTATTGCTTTTTGAAACCGCTGTGTCTCCAAGGAGAGGACTTATGCATTTAAAAGTTTGATTTTCTCGTTTTTGAAGGTACATCTCTTGATTAAGCCAAAAGTTAAACTTATAAAGTGCATAAGTACAAGTTAAATTTACAATTATTCACAAAAAGGTTATAATAGTAAAAGCAGATTAAAAAATTATGGTGACGGCATTGTTTACCAGTACACCAATACTGAATCAAAAAGGCGATCGCCTAGTGAGCAAAGTGGCAGGAGCTGCAATAGCAGCACTGTTTAAGAGCTCGGATCAAGTCGAAGCCAATGTTCGGGCAGAACCAGTGGCCAAATTATTACAGGGTAGTCTGGATGGGTTTGACTTTATAGGTAAAGGAATGCAGATGTATAATGGCCTTCGCATCGAAGTCATGGAACTTTACCTGCAAGCTGTATCAATAGACTTCAGTGCAATTTTTACAGGTAAAGTCAAACTAAGGCAGCCCATCCAGGCAACTCTGAGAACAGTATTAACCGAGTCAGATTTGACTACTTCTTTCAATACTCCATTTGTGTTAGAGAAACTCCAAAGGCTTAATTATGATGGACAACCCCTACATTTTCAAAATACTCAAATGAATATAACAGAAGATAGAGCTCTCAGAATTAAAACTCAAATTAGGGTGGGAACCTCAGATAAACCTATAGACGTTGATTTTACTGCTAATATTGAAGCGGAGAAGCGACGTAAAATAAAATTTGTTAATGTCAAATATAGTGGTAATCAAGAATCAGTAGACCTAAGTAAATCTCTAGTTAATCATGTTAATAATTTACTAGATTTAGATAAATTTGCATTAGAAAATACTCAATTGCGAGTAGATAGACTACGAGTAGGAAGAAATGAAGTTACATTCTATGGTGTAGCTCAGATAGATCAATTTCCTAGTGGGATAAATAAGAAGTAGTCATCACCCTATGAGGAAAAATATTTACCTAAAAACCAAAACACAAACCTTTTTAAAATTACTGATATGTAATTATGTAGTTCAAAAAAGTTTTTCCAATAAATTTGGTCAATTACTTGAGAACTGCTAAAAAGTGAAATCATAATTTGTATAACTAGTAACTTATTTGATAAGGAACACTCTTGCCCAATGAAGAACTAAAAGCCATCTGTTTTGATGGCTACTGGTAAGTTAAAAAATATCAAAAAATGGATATTCTTGTTGTTATAGTGCTATGTGCGAGCAGGCAAAATACTCCAAAGTATCAACCATAAGCGTCTTGTTATCAAATAACAAGGCAGAGTTGGTAACAGCCGTCACTTTAATGGGTGCGGTAATGCTTGTGTAGGTTCAGGGTACAAGCTTTGAGTAAGTTAAATGCACAATATGGCTTTTAAGCATTAGCATTGTGAAGCAAAGGTTGTTTAAACAGGGGATAACTCCACCTGGTTAAAATTGTTGTACTGTTTTACAGAAGTTAACCTCCTTACCTCCCCCTTACCCCTCGGCAGGGCTGTTTCATTCTCTCTCTTAAAAGACAGACAAGTCTTGAGGGGGATGGGTAGGTTATTAAGGATTTTCGGTGTCAAAAATTTCAAAGCACCGATAGCTAGATGGACTGCCAGAAGAAATTTCCCAACTTACAAAAATAAAAAATTATCGAAGCTATCCCACAATTATTTGAGCCTATTAATAAATTTTATTAATATGATTTGCTTTCGTTAGAAATTACACTCAGGTAAAAATTAAAATTATACTCTAAATATGAATAAATTTAGTTGTATTTTCCTGTTTTTCGTATTCCGGCCCAGCTACAGAATCTGAAAGTCTCTAACTTATTGCTATTTGAAACAGTCATGACCCCAAGTTTGGAAGTAAGATGTTAAAAATTTAAAACTTTAACGCTCTAAGTAAATTGAGAAAATTATTTCACATTTAACGCTACAGATAAGTAGTATAAGGCTTTGTTGCACAAAAAAAGCAAATATGGTGATAAAACATCTGCGAACACGCAACAAACCTACACCAAAGTAGATATGAATAAGTCCAAGGGGCGCTTCTAATTATAAGTCCAAGTACCAAGTACATTCTCAGCAATTGGTGGGAGTATAATGCTTCTGATAAACAAAGAAGGAGTCTGACATTTGGGCTTACTGTAATGGTAATGGAGCAGTGGGTAAACTAACACAAGAGGTATAGGTAGGGGTTCATCTAATAATAACTGGGATGTAGTTATTGAACTAATAGTAACTTGCGTGTAGCTTACGGGTGAGTTGCCTCTACAACTAACACTTAGGTTTGTATAATTTGTATTTGGCTTGATGGGATATGAAATATATTTTGGATAATATTCGCACAGGATCAGGAAGTTCTTGTTATCCAAGACTTTTATTGCACTCCCTAGGGAAAAATGAACAATGGTAAGAATTAGAACCAAGCGTAAGCAACCAATTCACACCTACCTCAGCGAGCTGCCTGAAGGGGGGTTAAATTTGGTGTTGATGTTGATGATTTGCGATCGCAAATAGGCAGTTTATTAGTTACAATAGTCTGATTAAGAAGAACACCATTATTGACTTGGACAAAGCTTTCTTGAGATTATCTTTATAAATCACCTCTTAACCATTAACACAGCTGGATGGCATACAAGTTCAGAGTTAAAAACTCCTTTGGGCTTGTACTTAGAGTAATGACCCCGTCTACTCACTCTTATTTACAACCTGCAGAGGGCTTATGGCCTCTAATTGATGAACTGATAGCAAATTATTCATTTGCTGGCCCTGAGGAGCTAGAAGCAGTTTTGTTTGAGGGTTGTCAACTTCTTTGAAAACAGCAGTTTCTCATCAAGGCTATAACCTACAGGAATTACATAGTAACGCTATATATAGTGTAGTTTTTGAGTATTTGAACTATGATTAGTGTTGTTGTGTAAGTCCTAACCCAATATAGAAATCTAACAAAAGCTTAAGACGCTCTCTCTCTTCTCAATTTCGGTTTATACAGAAATTGATGTCTTAAGCTATGCTTTGACTACTATACAATTGGTGGAGTAAAAATTTAGGTTGAATTACTCCCATGCTACCAGATTTGATATGATAGGTGACTCATTAAAGCTATATCTATGGATATTTAACCAGACATAGTATTTTTATTTGACTAAAAAAAAATTGACAAAAAAAATCAGGAAAATTAACTAATGATAAATAACTGAATTATTGAATCTCTTGACTTTTTTGTTGTACCAACACTGCAGCATCAAGATTTGATAAACCAGAAACATTAACTTTATAAATATAACCACCCCTTTTTTCCAAATCATAAGTATAGGTTTTATCATAGTAGTGAAGAATTAAATCTGAAGCTGCTACTAAATTGCCTTCTCTACCAAAATCAATTGCCTTTTGCGCTCGCAGACCTCCCAAGCGTTTACGAATGCGTTCGGTAGCAGCAATCAAATCATCAATATTTGCATCCCCATATATTTCTACCAAAAATGCCACTCTTTCCTGACGACTACGACTTATTTCAATAACTATTGCTTTTTCCATTTGCTCAAAAATTTCCTGGGGAATACGACACAACCCAATACTTCTGCTCTCAGCTTCAACCCATAAAGGTTGAGTGGAATCAAACTTTCCCCACTCCATTGCTATCTTATTCCAAAATTGCTCGTTAGTAGGTTGAGGTAACTGCCCCAAAGCTCCGAAACTACTACCCCGATGGTTTGCAAGAGCTTCTAGATCCAATACCTGTTCCCCCATATCTCTTAAAGCATGCAGAATCTCAGTTTTGCCACTGCCAGTCATTCCACCCAGAACAATAATTTTTTGTGGAACTAAAAATAAAGAAAGTGCCCAACGCCGAAACCCTTTATAACCACCCATGAGTAGAGCCACATTAAACCCAGCAGTTTCTAGTAACCAACCTACTGAAGCACTACGCATTCCACCACGCCAACAGTGAATTCTGACTTGACGGTCTGGAGCTAAAATTTTAGCATAGGCAACAAAATCAGCTAATTTCGGACCAGCGATCGCTAACCCTAACTCTACTGCTTCATCTTTACCTTTTTGTTTGTAGCAAGTTCCTACTAAAGCCCGTTCTTCATTATTAAATAGAGGAAAACTAACAGCGCCAGGAATATGACCTTGAGTATATTCAGCAGGACTGCGAACATCAAGGATGACTCCTGGTGCTTGAAAAAATGCCTCAGGTTTTAGGGATTTTGCCATATTTTTAATAAGAAAAATTAAATCAAACCTACTACTGACTCTTGACTTTTACCTTCTACGAATAGAATTATTGGAAAATAAAAACTGAAACTGCTCAAAAACTTACTATATAAATTTTTCAGTTTTAGAGGAAAAATTTTTTATTCAGGGTTCAAGAGGTTTTGTGTGGCTCGTCAAAACCTCTCTGAGTTTAATGGCTAATGGTTGATAACCATCTTTATCAGCAACATTCCACCAATTTAAAACCCAGTTATAAGACCATCTGTTATAACTTGCGTGTTGAGCCATCAGAGTTTTTTGCTGGTTATTTAATTTTAGTTTGCTCCTGATGGATTTCATGTATTTTCCGGGTTATTTATCTAAATAGTATATTTTTTTGCCTATTATATCGTTATTCTTTGATTAAGTCAATACTCCTAACTACACTTGCTCAAAACTATGAGTAATCCTAACATTGTTAAACTAAGCCAGCTCATTTCTTACATCTTCAGGAAACAAAATCGCTTTTGACTCAAGCTACTTATTCACATAGTTTTTGCTCTTTATTGCAGCATTAAAGTCTCTGTCTGCTTTCAAACCGCAGTTGTCACATTCATAAGTTCTCTTATGTAATAGCATTTTCTGTTTATACCCACAGTGAGAACATATCTGAGAACTCGGATAAAATCTACCTGCTATCACTAAAGTGCTTTTATACTATTCACACTTGTTTATATTATTTACCTACTGACTTGAAAGCCTTTAACGATCTGTTGCTGCCTTTTTTGTTTCAAGATAAACCTTTTTGTAAAGTCTTTAGCCACTTCTGAGACTTTCGGTAATATTGAGGAATTGGAAGTCATACTACTTCCTTGGTTATCAAAAAAATCTTTCAGAACCCTAATCAATAGCCAAAGTGTTATCCCAGGCAGGTTTGACAACAGCAGTCAAGGTGGGAACTGATTTATCCTTGAACTACATGGTAACATAATACCCATCAGCTTTGTGGCTAATAGTAACTGTTTTTATTTAAAACCATCTTAATTAACTTTACCTTACCTATTTTGGGTAAATTAATTTTATTTCCTTAAACACAGTCTGACTTTATTTGAGGATAAGTGAAGTTACGATAACAACCTTTTCCTTTAAATCTTGAGTATTCCCTAATCTTTGCCCATTTTTATCTACTTTAAAACACCTATCAAAGCCTAGTTTTACTTGTTTAATGCAATCTTGCAATACTTGAGAATGAATTAATTTGTACTCTCGAAATTTGTCTTTGGTATTTAGCAAATCCTTTTTCTGGGAGTAATAATCTTGATTATCTCTGAGTTGAGGAATTGGCGTTATTAATAGACCAACATTAACTGGACAAGGGTTTTCTTCATTTCTAAAGATCCCCTAAAGATCCCCTCCCTTAATAATTAGTTGTATTGCCGACGCAACAAATCTATAGCAATACGCAAATCGGTTAGGACATTTCTCTGTTCCCCATCTCCTATTGCCTGTTATATTACAAGCAAAATTTCCCAGTCCTAACCAAAAGACGTAATACTAGAATTTCAAGCATATATAGGGTGGCTTAAATTACTGCCCTCGCCCCTTTATTATTGCCAACTTTTATCTACAGGAGTTTTTCCTACTTCCTATACTTAAAAGTGGCCTTATTATATCGTTTTTCCCTAATACTATGGTATTGTAGACGTAGGAGATATTTTCTGATGTAGATGGCACTATGAAATGTCCCTAGGTCTTAGGGTTATTAGGAATTGAGATATCTTCGCTTCATACCTAGTGCTTAGTTGCTAAGATGGACAATATTATTTTTTTTTGGTGAGACTTCCTTGGCTTCAGACTTTTTTTTATTGGATCAAATCAATAAGTATATTGCTCTAATGTAATTAGAGACTTGAACAGTTAAATCCATTATTAGACCTAATTTTTACTTAATAATTGAATTATTAAAAAAATATAATATTATTTTGGGAAATTGGTATAGTATAGATTTAAGGTTATATAGTCATATTCTTTTATTTTGACTTTTTTATTTTGACTTTTGACAAAATAAAATCAATTACTCGGATTGGACTATGGATTATATGTAATAACAAAACAAATGCAAGCTAGTTATTCCCGATAGCTGGTTTAAATCAATTAGTAAAATAAAATGACGGAATTCAGTAATAAATTTAACAAAAAAGAAAATTTTTTCAAGGTAGTTGCTAAATTTTTGCAACATGGTTATAATTAAATTAACAGCTAGTTCAACTAGATCTAGCAAAAAAATATGACAGAGAGAATGACTGTACCTCTCTGCCAGGTGCTTTATAACATCTTCTTCCTCTAAGAAGATGAAAAGGCAAAAAATGAAACTTTAATGTCTTAAATTTTTGGCTACCTCTACCAAAGTTTAGGTTTTTGTAAGTTATATTAAACTGTGATCTTACAAACAAAAATCCGGGTGTTGTATCTACCTATCTATATCTACTCTGTTCATTTTTCTAGAATTTGCAGGTTTTTAACTAGGATAATTAACTTAGTTCAATACTACTAGTGTATCTGGAGCAAGGAAGTGATCTAGATGATATGCACGCTCTTCTGTCTCCAGTAGAATCTTCTCATACAGGTAACGAGTAGCACGATCGCCTAAGCTTTCAGCTTGCGCAGCTAGGCGACGTAATAACTTAATTACATCCTGCTCTGCTTTTAGATCGTGTTCGATCATATTACGAGCATTAAAACTTCCATCTTCTTCAGGAGTAAAGCAACACATCTCAGCTAACTTAGCAAAGCTAGCAACTGGAACACCACCTAGACCATTTAAACGCTCAGCCATCTCATGGACATGCTCTTTAACTTCCTCATAGCTTTCTTTGAAAAACTCATGTAGTTGGTTAAACTCTGCTCCTTCTACGACAAAATGGTGTTTCTCATACTGGAGGTATAAAGCTTGGCAACTGGCCAAAGCTACATTCATACCCTCGCATACAGGTTCAGTAACACTTTTTTCTAATCCAATAGGGTTATCAGCAATCTGACCAAATGCCTGTACTGGAGTTGCTGTTGTGCCGTTAGACATATTATTTATTCCTTATTTGTAAATTAACTTAGTCTATCTATTCTAGTCTAGCGCTTTTTGATTGCTAGTAGTTTTAAGTTTACCACAGTTACTAGGAGAGTCAACCAGAGTCAGGTTAACAGATAAAAGACATTATGAGTTAAAAACTAGTTTTTATCAAACTATTGGGAAAATTTCTTAAGTATTGTATACTCAAGGATAAAGGCTGACTGGTAGAAATATACTCTAATTCCACCAGAGCTTACATATAAATTTAGTGCGAAAATATTTCAATTGTTAAAAAATGAGTACATTTAACCAGAAGCCAGGAATTTGTGAAATTGTAGAAGTAAGCTGTGTAGATAGATGGCAAGTATATAGACGTTTACAAGAATTAGATATTGATTGTTGGTGTGAACCAGAAAAGCCATTACAAGTACATCTAAAAAACACAAATGAAGCTAATCAACTAGAAAGTGTCTTGAAACAATTCACAGCCCATCGTTATGAATTAGTTCAACTGTTACAAAGTTCTTGGGAGGTTAGCTAATATCCTAATTAATAACATGAATTAATTAGGGAAAAAAGTAATGTATTTATCTGTAAAGTAGAGATAAAAAACTTTATATCTAAGTAATTAAACTTATCCCAAGCTACACAGATAACTATTAGTAAACATACAGCAACCAATAATGTCTAAATTCAAGCGTCAGAAAAAATTCAGCCTGGAAGGAAAAGTCCAAGAAGTTACTATCAAGGATGGCTACAAGCTGAAATATGTTCATGTAGAGACACTGGCCGGAAATAATTATGTTGTCAAAGTAGCCAAGCATTTACGGCGAAACTTTTCATCAGTATTAACACCAGGTTTAGAGGTGAAAATCAAAGGTGAAATGGCATTATGTAAAAAAACTGGTGAAGAAGAGCTTAAGGCTTTTAAGATTACACCAGATTTTACTGCAAAAGCTACAGAAATATGGCCAAGTCAGCCTGTAGCATTACTTGAAAAGTCATCAAGTCAACTAACAGAAATGAAGTTGCCCGATACTGAGGAGATATCTAGTAAATCTCAAAAAACGACTGAAGGTAATGCTAAATGTGTAGGTAAAAAAGCTGAAATTTTGGTATGTCAAAAATCCGATTGTGAAAAACGAGGTGCAAGTAAAATTTGTAAAGCATTGTCTAAAGCATTGAGCGAGCATGATTTACAAGACCAGGTAAAAATCAAGAAGACAGGATGTCTGAAAAAATGTAAAGCTGGACCCAATATAATAGTTATGCCCCAGAAAGCTAAATATAGTCGTATTCGTTCAGCAGAAATTCCTCAAGTTATTCAAAAACATTTCGTATTAAAAGCATAACACAAAAGTTTCCAGATTGATAGTAGCTTTCTGTAATTCCAATCTCCTCAAAGAGATTGGAAATTTTCTGCTGTATAGTGATAAGAAAGAATTAAATATAGTGTAGGGATCTTTTAAGATTAATTTTTTGGTGGCTCCGGTTATGATTCAATAGGGTTCAGATGAGACCAAAACTCAGGTATGTATGGAACTATTAGAGTAGCTCCCCAGATGATAAAAACTGCCTAAAAAAATCCTTAAGTGAACTGTATTGGGGTATAAGTGCCAAGTACCAAGGCTAAATTAATACTTAAAAGGAAACTGAAAAAGTGTCACAAACCAAGCCAACGATTTTAGTGAGTGGGGGAGCAGGATATATTGGTTCCCATGCAGTTCAGGCTTTACAAAATGCAGGTTATGATATAGTGATTTTGGATAACCTCGTCTATGGACATCGGGACATTGTAGAAAATGTCCTGAAGGTAGAAATGATTGTTGGGGATACTAGCGATCGCTCTTTATTAGATAAAATTTTTGCTACTCACAACATTGCTGCAGTAATGCATTTTGCAGCATATATTTTTGTCGGTGAATCAGTAAAGGATCCGCAGAAATATTACCACAATAATGTAGTTGGGACACTAACATTATTAGAAGCGATGCTTAAAGCATCCATAAAAAAGTTTGTTTTCTCTTCAACTGCTGCTATTTATGGGAAACCACAAACCATTCCTATTCCCGAGGATCATCCGAAAAATCCAATTAACCCTTATGGTGCAAGTAAGCGGATGATAGAGCAAATACTTGCAGATTTTGAGATCGCTTATGATTTTAAGTCGGTTTGTTTTCGCTACTTTAATGCAGCAGGAGCACATCCTAATGGTTTGACTGGGGAAGATCATAACCCGGAAACTCATTTAATTCCTCTGGTATTGTTTGCAGCATTGGGCAAGCGAGATTCTATATCAATTTTTGGCACAAATTATAAGACTCCTGATGGTACTTGTATTCGAGATTATATTCATGTGTGTGATTTAGCGGATGCTCATGTTTTGGGGTTAGAATATTTGTTGAATGGTGGTGAGAGCAATATTTTTAATTTGGGCAATGGTAATGGGTTTTCGGTTAGGGAAGTGATAGAGACTGTGAAGCAAGTAACTGGTAGAGAGTTTAAAGTGGAGGAGCGCGATCGCCGACCTGGAGATCCACCTATTTTGGTAGGGAGTAGTGAGAAAGCCAGGAAAGTGTTGGGTTGGTCTCCGAAATATCCAGAGGTTAAGGAAATAGTTAGTCATGCTTGGCAGTGGCATCAAAAACGACATGGGAAATGAAAGTCAAAGGTAAGAATGATGGTAGGGGTAAACAAGTAATGATTTTTTTCATCTACCTGATAATAATTCAAGGGATATATCAACCAATACAGCGCTTTTTATTTTAGTAGACTACAGTGAGTACGTTCCATGGAACGTACCTACATAGTAGTAGTCAAAATATAGGTTTTTTTGCATCTGATAGTTTTGGTCAAGTCTAAATTTTCTATGTTTTTTGAAGCTATACTCATAATACTTTAGGCTGGGTTAAGCTCTAGGTAAACCCAACAAAAACCGATTTCTATTATATATATATGTTGGGTTTACTGCTACAACAAAACTTACCAATAATTGTGATTTTTTTGTTATTGAGTCTAGCTTATATTAGTTTATTTACGATTAACTTGTAGCCAAATTTATAGGCTAACTAATAACCAAAGTTTAATTCCATAACGCCTCCAAGTATCTCCCTGATAATTTAACCAATCTTTGATTAAATCTTGATTGATATAGGGAGCGATCGCTGCTTTTTTACTTAACAATAAATTCTTGGTTCGACGCTGCCATATTTTACGAAACCAAAAGTTAACAGGTACCATCATTCCACTTTTGGGACGGGTTAATATTTTCTCTGGTAATAGGTCTGCTACTGCTTGTTTTAATACTGCTTTTTCATCTGCGCCGGATAATTTATATTTTGGTAGAATTTCTAAACTTAGTTCTACAATTCTTTGGTCAAATAATGGGGAAAGTCCGATTAATTTATTCGCCCTAGTCATGTTATTTACTTTGGTTAAAATATGGTCTGCACTTTTAAATTTAGGTGTTCCTGTATATGTAGTGATAAAATTACAGTGAA
>ENA-UENV01000253-UENV01000253.1-marine-metagenome-genome-assembly--contig:-NODE-253-length-16065-cov-2.727171_pt1 | contig 16065 bp, 15 predicted proteins | sample MGYA00237878_ERZ529328 | MGnify/ENA primary metagenome ERZ529328 (study PRJEB26372, sample SAMN05368348) | marine metagenome | biome: cultured habitat; feature: ocean water; material: water; isolation... | reverse complement strand
AAGATCGACAATATTCCCGGCGTGGCCAAGACGAATTCAATGATTGAACTTGGCTGTGCCTTTAAGCGAAACGTGATACTGTAGATCATTTCACTACCCTAATCTCAAAGGGATACCTTCGGCAGCTACCTCTAGCAATACCAGTTTTAAGAGGTTGTATTTCTGTTCTATTCGGATCAGTTTCTGTCTGATCTGATCACGGAACTCTCCTTTTCCCGATTTAGGCTTATCAATACTAAGTTCATTAATTTGCTCTACCAGAGCTGGCAAGTTCTCCTCGACTAGGATACCCATCTGGTATCTTGCCTTTCGGCAGTTTACCGGAAATTCTTGGATATCACAGTGCAAGTCTACTAAGTCAAAAATGAAGCTGGCTTCCTTGTTCCAGTAAGCAATTCGATTTTTCCAATGCTTACTAAATTCTTGAAGTGGTTGAGTAAAACGAGATTTCGCAATGGGAAGGGCTTGTGTCAGAGTAGCCATTGTAAATTTGTTTTATACTAATGAATTAAGCAATAGAGTAAAATGGGATCTTCGTGAAGTACAGTGGTTTGCTTTATCCTAATTCAAGAGTGAGGCGTATCGGCTAGTCTCTGTATGAGTTAGATTTATCGTTAATATATACAATAAAATTAAATATTTTGTTTCAATATTCCTACTGAAATAAAATTTTAAATCTACATCAACAAGAGAAATCCTGTAATTCTTAACGTGAAACGGTGCGTTTGTTGCGGATTAGGCCTTCTTGTACAACGGAGGCGACTAGGTCTCCTTCTTGATTGAAAATATTGCCACGAGTGAAGCCGCGACTATTGGAAGCACTTGGGCTGTCTAAGGCATACAAAAGCCATTCATCAGCTCTGAAGGATCGGTGAAACCACATGGCGTGGTCGAGGCTAGCAAAAAACAGATCTTGCCTTCTTACTTGTTCGAGATGTGGCAAGCTTGCAGTAATCAGTAGATTATAGTCTGAGGCATAGGCCAAAACTTCTTGATGAACTCGAACTTCATCGGAAAGATTACCTTTGGCCTTGAACCAAACATGTCGGAAAGGACGACTCTTTTTTGGGTTGACAGGATCCAATTTCTCTACCTGTCTAAACTCAATCGGTCGCTCTTGGTAAAATCGCTTAAACAATTCTGGATTCGATTCCCTTAAATGAGCTAAGGACTCTTCGTCTGAAACTAGCGCATCGGGAGGAGGGACATTGGGCATTCGAACTTGATGATCCAGACCATCCTGCCGCAGCTGAAAAGAAACTGCGGCATTAAATATAGCCCTTCCCTTTTGAATGGCTACGATTCGACGGGTAGTGAAGCTCCCTCCGTCACGTATTCTTTCGACATCATAAATAATCGGTTGCTCTATATCTCCGGCCAAAATGAAGTAGGCATGTAGAGAATGGGCATATCGATCTTCTGGTACGGTATTGTAGGCGGCATGTAGGGCTTGTGCCAGCACCTGTCCACCGAAAACTCTTTTCCAGGGAGCTAAGTAATTCTGTCCCCGGAAAATATTCTCTTCTATACTCTCCAGATTTAGGAGATCAATTAGTTCGTCCGATGATCGCATGCCTCTGATTTTGCCACAAAAAAAGCAAATCTAAGGCAAAACATACAGTATTAGAATGAATCTTTACGTTGCTATGAGGCTGTAGCAGGGGTTTCTTCCTTCAATAAGGCCTTAACAATGTCCTGAGTAGTAACGATTCCAACTAAGGCTCCATTCTCTAATACAGGCAAAGCGTGTAACACATTTTGACTAAATACTTCAAGAATAGACCGTATAGAATCTTGGTGATCCACGGTAACTAAATTTGTCTGCATGATCTCCCCAACCTTATAGTTCTTCAAGCGAAGATCATTTAAATAAGGCTCTTGGCTATCCTTGTCGAGATAACGAAGGAAATGTAGGAGATCTGAACCACTCAATATTCCAACTAATTTTTCGTCCTCCAACACTGGAAGATGATGGATTTTGTTTAGGTCGAAAATCTCCTTAGCGACCTTTACTTGGTCATCTGGAGTTATGGTTAGTACATTGGTAGTCATGATAGTAGAAACGGCAGCATTGGTATTCATCTCTTAAGCTTTGGATGTTCTGAAAGAAAATTAAGGAAAGTGGGTTTAATGATGAGCTTGCATCTTGTCCTTGCTCTTAATTAATTGTCGCTTCACTTTCGCGACTGCTTCTGCCAGAGCTACTTCAAGTTCTGCTGCAGTATCTTGCGCAAAGATCTCATTGTAATTGGTCTTCAGACGAATCTCAACATTCTTATCTGCGATGCTTTCTCCTTCGCCATTCTTTAGATAGACATCCGCTTTTTGGATATGGCTCTCATATTTCAAAAGCTTTTCAATTTTCGTCTGGATCAAACCGTGCATAGTGTCGTTGACCTCCCAAGGGGCATGAATAATGATTTTCATAGTAAGTCTTTTTGAAGTGCTAGATAACCTTATGGCCATCTTCTGATCCAAAAATACTTCGCTTCCATTTCCAAAGAATTGTTGTTTGTCAGATGGGATGGTGATTTTAGTCAATGTTCAAATGCTGTGCTATAGCTAGGTGACCGTAGATAGTTGCCAATTTAGATAGTGCCCCAGGTATCACATAGTCTTTTAAAGATATACCTAAGGTTTGTTTGGCCAAACGATAGAGGAAGGCCATTTTGGGATCGGCACAGATGATAACTTCTGTCGTGGGATCCAGCTTTCGTAGTTGTCTGAGCTCCTCTCCTAGATGAATACCGCTTAGGTAGGCAAAATTAAGTTCATCGCTCCTATGGTCTAATAAAGTCCTCGTCCGAACCTTGAATAAGGCGGACAAATACCCATGCTTGTCAACTGCTTCTACTCCGTTTTTAAAAGCTTCAAACGAAGGGGCCTTGTCAATTTCGCAAGGCTTGATGGAGTGAGAGAGAATAGTGGATTTAGAGGTGGTAGCAAATAGCTCTCCAGTCATAAAAGTAGAAAAATCCGAAATCTTCCCTTCTTCAATATGGACATGTTTGGAATGTGTCCCGGGAAGGATTACTAATGCCTTTTTGCTTCGGATGGTATTTTGCAAACCTATGATTTGAGTTTCCTCTCCTCTCATCACATCAGTAGAACTAGCCAAGCCTGAGATCAGATAGATATCATGCTCATTTTGGGAGTTAGCGGAAAACTTGTGATAAATGAGGTCCTCACCTCCAATGGAAAAAGGCAAGTCTGCATAGGGCAGTTCAAACATGCCAATCGAGGAGGAGCCCATACCAGAAAGAATTACGGGTAGACCATCCAGTTTTACTTGGTTTTCCTTTGCCAGTTCTGCTATCTGTTGCTCCAAGTACTTCCGAAAAAAGTCTGCTCGATTTAACTTAGATTGTTTTTGCCAGGACAGGTTAACTGATTTTATACCTTCATCAGTGGAAAGGGATGAAATAACTTCTAGGTTCTTTCTTTGAACAAGATGGAGCCGAAACCTGCTGGTGCCCCAGTCGCAACTAATCAAATTCATGCACTAAATGTAGGAAATACTCGTCAAACGTCGGCTAGCCATTTCCTATTAAAAGATGCTTGGGATAAGCTATGGAGGCCCGACTTAAATCTCATGAAATACTATCCATCAACCAACGAGGAAGCCACAATACCAGATCTGGCAAAAGGATGATTAGCAACAGGACGATTAACATGGGTACTAAAATGGTAAACACCTCCTTGAGTGTATCAACTACTTTTACTCCTCCAAGGGCACAGGTGATTAGTAAGCAAAGACCGTAAGGCGGTGTAACTAGGCCAAAAGCCAATGACACCACCCCGATAATAGCAAAATGGATGGGATGATAATTAGCTGCTTCTGCTACTGGCCATAGCACCGTACCAAGTATGATAATGGCAGGGATTGCATCGATAAACATCCCTATAACTAAAAAGCTGAGTGCAATCATTAGGCCTGTGCCAACAAAGCCCATCGAAAGGCCTGCCAATTGCCCCACTAGAACCTCAGGAACCTTGAAAAAGGCCAAAAGGAAAGCAAAGGCAGAAGCCGTACCGACCGCAAAAAGGGCAATGGCCGAAAAGCGAGCCGACTCATAAAACACCTTTGTCAACCCGGTCCAATCCAGTTTTTTGTACACTACCATTCCTAGTAGCAAACTATATAAGACTGCGACCAAAGAGGCCTCAGTAGGAGTGAAAAAACCTGCAGAGATACCCCCCACAATGATTAGTGGTGTGAGTAAAGCCAGGAAGGCATGACCAAGGGAGCTGGTGAATTCTTGGCGAGTAGCCAGGGGATACCTAGGATAGTTTCTCCTTTTAGCGTAGATGTAGACGGCCACCATCATAGATACTCCAATAGCAATCCCCGGTATCACACCCGCTAAGAACAACCCACCGATAGATACCGACATCACTCCTCCCCAAATGATCATTAAAACGCTAGGGGGAATGATAACCCCCATCACCGATGAACAAGCTGTGATAGCTACTGAAACAGGTGTATCATATCCTTCCTTCTTCATGGCCGGAATCATAATAGCACCAATCCCGGCTGAGTCTGCAGTGGATGAACCGGAGATACCTGCGAAAAGCATACTTACGGTGACATTTACATGTCCAATTCCTCCAGGGAAATGCCCAACTAGAGCTTTGGCAAAACGGATGAGGCGATCTGTTATCCCAGCTGCATTCATCAAATTAGCTGCCAATAAGAAAAATGGTACAGCAAGTAAGAGAAAGGAATTATAAGCTTTAAACATCTCAGTAAAAAGCAAAGTCACACTGAGGCGCTCATGCAGCAGGTATATCGGGACTGTAGCTAGACCTAACGCAAAAGAAACAGGAACTCGCAGCAATACTAGCACAAAAAAAGAAATCAATAGGATCAAGGCAATCTCTAGTGGTCCCATATCTAGTGTTCGTTTGGAAGGTCAAAGTGATCGTAGAGCTGCTCTAGCAAGAATAAAATCCAGCTGCCACCGGCAATCGGCCAGGCTATGTATATGGCTAACATGGGCAAACCTGAAATCTCTGAAAATTGGGTAGCCCCAAATTGTGCAAACTGCCAACCTCCAATGAGGAAGACGATGGCTATAATGAGCATCAAGACAAGTAAGAAAAGTTGTATCCGTCTTTCCCAAACTGGACCCAGGTTGGGCAATAAATCTACCTTGAAATGCGTGTTTTCCCGTACCGCAACAATTGCTCCCAACATAATCACCCAGATGAAAGCAAAACGAGCTACCTCCTCTGTCCAAATGTACCGAGGGATAAATGGAATGAAACGAGATAAAACTTGCAATAGCACCGGGATCGTGAGTAACATTAGCATCAGGGTCAATGCCAGTTGTAGAAACTCGAAGTATTTCTTTATGAAAATCCTCATTTGATGGCGTTAATGGCTTCTAGAATGTCTAATGCACCAATCTCACTAGCGTAGGCACGCTTTACAGGCGCTGCTAGCTCCAGGAGCTGCTCTCTTTCTTCAAATTTATGGGTTGTTACTTTGCCCTCCTCCACCAATTGTTCCATTAAGGGATCATCGATCGCAATTTCATAGTTCCGCTCAAACTCCATGGCTTCTTTCCCAGCTTTTCGGATAGCCTCCTGTAGATCTACCGGCAATTTGCGGAAACGTTTTCCATTGAAGAACAAAGGCCTAATGATAATCGAAACCGCTGCCAGAGAAACTTGATCTGCCACCTCGAACCACTTGTACTTCTCGATCGCACTAGCAGAATTCTCCGCTCCTTCAATCACTCCCGTTTGAATGGCATTATATACTTCTGCCCCACTGATCACGGTCGGCGTAGCACCCACTGCTTCGAACATTCTAGATTGAATCGGTGAACCCATTACTCTCATGTAGAAACCCTCCAACTCCTGTAGGTTGCGTATAGGTTTTCGCCCAACTAGGTGGCGCTTCTCCCCTCCCCCATAACCTAATATCAAGACATCAGCACGTTCGCTCACCGCATCTTCTACGCGTCCGAAAATGCCACTTTCCATGGTCTTCAGATAATGCTCGGTGTCGCGGAATAGGAAGGGGACATCCATGATTGTGACGAGGCGGGAAAAAGTAGAGGCATGGGAAGGAGAGGCAATGGCAAAGTCCACCACTGCACCGATATTCATATAGTTGAAGAAGTCTTTTTCCTGTCCTAGCTCACTGTTTTTATGCAAGATAAACTCCAGCTGCTTGGGGCCCTGATAATACTGTTCCACCAATTCCGAAAACTTCACCAGGGCTTTGGTATAGGAGTGCTCATCATCGAAGATGCAAGCCCCGTGCAGGCGAATCACATCGGATCGATCCGTAATAGCAGCGATCTGCATAAACCCCAGGCAAAATAGGATCACTGCCGCCAGGCTTAGAAGGGTATTTCTCAGCGCTACAGGATTGTAGGCCATAGTTGATGGTGCTTGTTTAAGGTTGATCTAATGGTTTCTAAAATAGACTATTCAGATCAAAGCACCAAAATATTCGAAAATTGTCCGTTTTTACCAATTCACCTTAGCCAACACCTCTTCTATCCTATTCCGGTTTTCTTCCTCCCAAGCTGGTAGTTGTAAGTGTTGTCCCAAGGTCCCTGTACTCTCATCCACGGTGAACCCGGGAGGAATAGTAGCCACTTCAAACAAAACCCCACCTGGTATTCTGAAATAGATAGAACGGAAATACTTGCGGTCCTTTACTTCCGTGGCCTTAAATCCCAGTTCATCCACTAAACGATTCCGCAGTTGGATCAATTCCTCCTCAGAATCTAATTTCCAAGCTACATGATGTACGATGCCCATTCCGTTTTTCCCACGCTCACCCTGAGCGTCTTCGATTACATCAAGATATTGGCCGGCCCCGCCTTCCTTGGCTTGAAATCGAGTATAATTCTCTGAATCCTTGATCAACTGAAAACCAAACTCCTGCTGTAGAAAGTCTCTGGTTGGTCCAAATTCCTTCACTACGATTGATACATTGAAGATCCCCCGCAATGCCATTTCCAAAGGAATATCCTCAGTGTTCCAAGGCAATCTATCATCCTCATCTGTACCAATAATCTCCAAACACAAACCAGATGGATCTTTAAATTGTAGGTGCACTAATCCGAAACGCTCCACCAAGTGCGTGGCCACGCCGGCTTCATCCAACCTCTGTTTCCAAAATAACAATGAGTCACTTGGCGCTGAAAAACCTGTACGTGATACCTGTCCGGTACCTGGAATACCAACCCGGATGCCCTGGCCCTCATAGGGAAAGGTTGTCATGATGGTGCCTGGAGCCCCTTCCGTGGTTCCATAATAGAAGTGGTAAACTTGGTTATTATCAAAATTCACGGTCTTCTTGACCAACCTAAAGCCCAGTAATCTAGTGTAAAAGTCATAATCGGCTTGGGCATTACCAACGGTAGCGGTAACATGATGAATGCCTTTTATAATTTGAGCAGTTTTCATTCTTTGCGTATTTTTTTGTTGAATGTATTTTGTACACCCAATTTGTCGCTTTTCAGTGCTCCTTGACATACTTAAATGTCGGCTTGCCCTATAAAAATGTCGGATGTAGCGGCAATTACTTAGACATGGAAATCATCCACCGAATCTACGTTTAGTCGGATTGCTCAAAAGAGCTTTCTACCCATAGAGTCAAACTCTATGTTGAATTTGTAAATGAAAATGGCGAGCTTCTGGTCAAGTATGACATAAATATTCGAGAATAAGTCCGATTTAATGTTCGAAAAGATATTTACCACAGGATGGTTGCTGAATGTAGTTTTGTTTGCGGTTGTCTTTTTGCTAGCACAACATGTTGTATATCAAATCATATTTCGCGCATTGGTGGGATCTCCGAAGTCCTTTTATCATAAGGATGTAATGCATTGGCAGAGGAAGGCTTCCTTTTTAGGAGCGGTTATTTTCGCTCCCTTGTTTGAAGAGTGGATGTTTACTTATCTAGCCTATGCCAGCTTTCTGCAGTTTGCTGCACCAGGCCAAGAAGGTTGGGTGATTTTCTTTGTCGGGCTTTTCTTTGCGCTACTTCACTTTCCCGGAGATTTCCAACGGATGGGTAGGCGATTAACCACCTGGATTCTGTATCGATTGTTTAAATTTCAATTAGACCGACTTTTTTTCTCTCTCACGGCTTTCTTTATCTATCACCTTACAGGGCAACTAATTCTCACCATTCTACTGCATTATCTCATTAATGGTATAGTATCTGTCTACAACTTTGATCTAGAGGATAATGGATGGAATGCAACAGAAGGAGATGGACGTCTGATTCTAATCCGACTAATCAATATTGCTTTAGCGGCATGCGCTGTCTACTTCATGTATCAGGAGTACCCTGTAGTTGGTTTAAGTTTACTGCCTTTTGCCCTATTCTCAATAGCAGATTATATCTATTGGCACCGGAAGACGGGCAAAAACTAACTTAGCAGGCATCTCCCGGTGCGTTGAAACTCATTCATACTTGAGCAGGAATTCAGGATTGATTACTTTGAAAGAAATCCTTCCTTCCATATCTCTTTGTTCGTTCAATGGTCTAATCACCAAGCCTTCTCTACGAACGGGTTTCAGGACTGACTTGCCGATTGACAGATGTACTAATTCTGAGATATTATTGCTCAGTTGGTAGTTTTTTTCCAAAACTGGCACACTTGCAAGCCCCAGGGTTGACAATAGGTCTTGGAATTCTCCAAAATTGAGGTATTGATACTTGTCAATATCGAAGGCATTGAAAAAGTAGACGGTCTGTCCTCTGATCCCGTACTTGTTTCCTTGAATCCCTTCTCCGATAATTTCCCCTTGCAGGGCAATGTCACGGTCTAGGGTAGCCAGTTTTTCTGCCAGTTGCTTGTCTTCCGCGAACTTCCAAAGGCTATTTTTTGGGTCTGGCAATAGTTCCAAGTTTCGGCTGCAAACACCAAATTCGCCATCGCGACGGTAGTAAGTGGCTGATGAGCCGTCGAGTTTTTCAGTAATGAAGCAGCTTTCTCCCTGGAAAGCATTTAGCCGATCTTGAAGAATTTGGACCCTTGTTTCGTCCGTCTTTGGAATCCAAGATGGAAATGGTCCTTTGGCAACACCTGCCAGATTTGCCGGCATTGGAGGCTCGTACTTTTTGACACCTAGGACTTCTGTAACTTCCTTGCCTTCTACCAGTTCAATCTTAGCGGGTAATACAGTCAAGGGGAAGCAAATTCCTTGTGAGATTTGCCCTCGAAGCCTGATTGTTCTAATGCGCATTTTGTGGGGCTTTAGAAAAGCAAAGGCTGGCTGATCCGGCAGAAGAGAGTCAATTTCGCAGTACACACAAAGGTCTCCTTCCTTAAATTCTCCTTTCTTCACTACAACCTCCCACCCTAGAATGCTTGCCTTCAAAATAGCATCAGCACCTAGAATAGGCTCTAATTTTCTAATTCTCTGAATACTTGCCAATTGTCTCATACTTAATCATTTTAAGAGCACGTAAAACTAAGTGATTGCCACAGGTTTAGAATCTGTACAGTCATTTTCCAGAACTTTCTATCACAGTAAATAGTTCCGTGGTCTTCCATTCTTAGTCGATTTCACTATTTTTATCCTCGTAACAAGTAAACGAAATGAAGAATCAACAACTATTTCTCACCTGGCTACTAGCCATGCTGAGCTTCTCAGCGCACTCCCAAACTGATCTTCTCATAGAAGCAGAAAGATTTTTAGATAAAGGCGGATGGGTCACGGACCCCCAGTTTATAGAACAAATGGGTTCTACCTACCTCATGGCACATGGTTTAGGGATACCGGTACAAGATGCCAGTACCGAAGTGCGATTCAAAAAGAGTGGAAGTTATCACGCCTGGGTGCGTACTAGAAATTGGGTACCTGGAAAATGGGATCCTCCTGGACGTTTTCAACTATCAGTAAACGGAAAAAGACTAGAAACGGAACTAGGTGTAGGTCCAGAGTGGGACTGGGAGTACGTAGGAAGGGTCAAAATAAAGAAAGGAAAAAACAAACTAGGCTTGCATGACCTGACCGGATTTAACGGTCGATGTGACGCCATCTATTTCAACCAAGAGAAGGAGGCTCCACCGAGTGAACTGGCAGCCCTCACTAGCTGGAGAAGTGGCAAATTAGATGAAACTACAAAGCCTTCGAAGACCAGGAAATATGATCTCGTCATCACAGGCGGAGGTTTGGCCGGCTGCGCAGCCGCTATAGCAGCAGCGGAGAAAGGACTAAAAGTAGCATTGATACACGACCGCCCCGTATTGGGGGGGAATGCGAGTAGTGAAATTCGTGTACATACTCTAGGTATCTATGGTAAGTTTGAACGCATCCTTAAACAGATCGACACGGAGCACTACCCCAATGGATCGTCAGAAGCAAAAAAGGATCAGATTCGACGAGATGAAAACATGAAGAAATACCCGAATATAGATATTCATCTGAACTGGAGAGCTTATGGCGTTGGCACATCGAATAACACGATCGAGTATATAGATGCCAGACATACGGGAACAGGAGAAAGGATTCGGTTCAAAGCGCCCCTATTTGTGGACTCCACTGGTGATGGCTGGATTGGCTATTGGGCCGGAGCAGATTTTTCCTATGGGCGCGAGAGTGTTCATAAGTATGGAGAAGCTTGGGATGAATGGGGAGAGCTTTGGAGTCCGGAAGAGGCAGATGATTTTGTGATGGGATCCTCGGTGCTTTGGCAGACCAGTAAAATGGAAGAGGAACAAGCTTTCCCGTCAGTGCCATGGGCTTGCGAAATTGCGGATGGACACCAGGCCATTGCTGGGGAATGGTACTGGGAATTTTCTCGTAATGACTTGCATCAGATCAATGATGGAGAAGAAATCCGTGATCACATGCTCCGCGCAATTTTTGGTTCCTACTCCAATGCTAGAATTGAACCTGAAAATCGAAAGTATCGTTTGGAATGGGTTTCTTATCTCCTGGGCAAACGGGAATCAAGGAGATTGGTCGGGGATCACATTTTTACCTTTAAAGATGTTACCGATAAGGTCAAATTCCCTGATGGTGTGGTACAAGAAATACGAGAAATCGATGTGCATTTCCAGCAGAATCTAACGAACGAAAATAAACCTGATTTCTTATCGAAAGCCTTGTTTTTCGAGACGGACATGTATTATATCCCCTATCGTAGCCTGTATTCCAAAAACATCAATAATCTATTTATGGCCGGTCGTTGTTTCAGTTGCTCGCACGTAGGACTAGGGGGTCCTAGAGTCATGAGAACCACTGGACAAATGGGCGCTGCCGTGGGTTTTGCCGCTACCCTATGCAAAAAATACAAAGTGAATCCACGGACAATATATACGGATCATTTGGAAGAGTATATGCAGTTAATTGAGGATCAACAATGATCAGGATCTTAGGTTTCTACTTGTTGTATCTATTGTTTATTTCTCCCTCTGCAAATCATTCCCCCAGGTTCTTTGCCATGAACGAGGAATATTTGCACGTAGCCAAGGAGGAAGAGGCTTTCTTTATCTCGGGAGAGGATACGAGTTTACAACACCAGGTTTATTTACTTAAAGATAGTAGTGAAGCAGATCTCCTCTACTTTGCCCCTATCGTTACCCCGGTTTGTATCGACGGCAAGTGTAAACCGGTTCATATCAGTCTATATTGGAACTTGATTGGGAATTACGTAGGCTACGCCCTACCCCCTAGTATTCCATTGAGTAAGTATGACCACGAATCTTTTGAAGAGAAGGATTATAAACGGTTGCATCAGCTTCTCCTTGATGATAAATCTGTCCTAAAGCGGAAAAAACTCGAGGATCTGTTCGACAAGAATGCGCGTCCAGACAAGAAGGTGAGATACAAAGGAGAAGAAATTGATGGGGTCACTGGTGCCACCCGGAAGGAAATCAAAGAATCTTTAGTAGCAGGTGCTCTGTATTCCTGCTACACGGTTTGGCACCTAGCACATGGTGAAGTTAAAGACAGGATAGTAGCCCGCACTTTAGCAGAGCGCAAAGATGAGATAGACCCGCAACTACTGTACAGTCCCTATCGAGATTATCAGCATTTCGCAATCCGGCAATTGGATACCTTAGATTTACTTCGCCACCTTCCCCGGATGGTTGAGATCTTGCCCGAAGCAGCCCCCTTGACTCGGACTTATCTGCTTAAAAAGCTTCCGATACAAGCCTATTCCATTCCTGATCATTCCGCCGCGCTTTATGATCAGATGCCAAGGATCGACCTCAATGCTAAGACCCTATTGATTCGCAAGCTCGTTCATGCCTCGGACCGGGCGGTAGAAAATTGCTTTTCACATCTCTCTGTTTTTTCCAAGAACCAGGTAAAGACCTGTCTCAGCTTTTTAGAAGAATATCCAACCAGAAGGACGGCTCGCGTGGAAGAACTACTAGTACAGTTCTCAGAAAACGAAGATTTCTCTTATCACTATCTAATCAGCGCGTTTTTGAACCAATAGTAGCCACACAGTTGAATATTTCACGAGATAGAATATGAAGGAGTCCTAAACAAATTCGGATTTGGAGTCATTACATGAACGGGAAAAGAATATTTTTGCGCCATGAGTGACACGCCCAAGTCTGAACTTACACAGGAAATATTGACGGAAAACGTTTGGAAGCTGCTTTGGAGATTATCCATGCCGGCGATCATTGGTATGTCCATTAATGGGATTAATGCCTTTGTGGACGGCCTTTATGTGGGGCAGTTCTTGGGGCAAGAGGCTTTGGCAGCCGTTTCTCTGGCCTTTCCTCTTATGATGGTTACCAATGGGATTTCGGCAATGATTGGGGTGGGGTCCTCTTCCTTATTGCGTATTGCTATTGGAGCGGGCAACCTAGATACGCAAAGAAAGATATTTGGTACCATGACCGCCCTATCGCTGATCACTTCGGTGGTTCTGTCCATACTTGGGATCATTTTTGCTCCACAATTGATTGGATTCTTAGGTGGGACCGGGGAGATTTTGGCGCTCGGGGTAACTTACTATCGGATCATGATGATTGGTGCCTTTTTCCGCATTTTTGCCGTGGCTGCCAATACCCTAATACGAGCAGAAGGCAAGATCAAAGAGGCGATGGTTTTCTCTATTATTGCCGCAGTCCTGAACATTATCCTTAATCCAATTTTTATTTATTATTTGGATGGTGGGATCGCAGGAGCTGCCTGGGCTACCGTGGTAGCCATGATCATTTTCACGCTCATGGGAATCTGGTACTTCTGGGCTGGCAAGGCCAATTATCCCGTTTCTCTCCGGACCTACAGTCTTTCTCGTGATTTGCTGAAACCGATTTTAAGCGTAGGTGTATCTGCTATGATGCTGCAGTTAATGTTTTTTGTACAGCAGGTGATCGTATTTAGGCTATTAGCCCAGTACGGAGATGACTGGGACATTGCTTTCATGGGTAGTTCTTACCGGGTGTTACTCCTGATCCTGTTTCCTAGCTTTGGTTTTGCTCAGGCTTTGCAACCGGTTGTTGGAATCAACTTTGGAGCAAGGCAGTATGACCGTGTGCGTTCTTCTTTTACTAGCTTTGGACTTGGTGCAACCGGACTCATGACTATTGTTTGGGTTTTCATTATGTGGGAGCCTGCAGTTTGTCTGTCCTGGATGATGCCGGATGCTACCTTTACAAGTAAGGACTTATGGGACTTTAGGATGATGATGCTCACATTGCCCACTTTCCCGATATTCTTTATGACCACCACCATGTTTCAAGCTATAGGTAATGCTAGAATTGCTGGGTTCCTGATTGTCGCTCGCGAATTACTATTGTTTGTCCCAATCGTTTTCATTCTACCCTTGTTTTATGGGGTAAGTGGGATATACTACACCGGTGTTCCAGTCAACTGCATTGTCTTAGTCATTATGTTCATTTCCTTAAACCGGCAGTTTCGAAGACTAAGACAACCCGCTTATCAATAGTCAAAAAGTAGTACAGATATGGACGATTGAACTAGTCATCTTCATTTTCAATGGCTAACTTCAAGAGCAACAACTTTAAAGCAAGTCCATATGGAAAACAATGACAAGACCAACTTTGGCAAGATGCTCCTACTTGCCCAGAAATACCTAGAGATCATCTTTAATCCAATCGAGAAAATTGCTCATCGATATATACTTCTACCCTTTCGTTGGATATTGTCCAAAATAGATCCCCTCAGTGAAGCAATAGAAGGTACGGTTTTCAAGAAAGTGCTACAAGTAGGTATCTATCCTCTATTCTTGTATTTGACTTTTGTCATTGGCTTTAATCTGGTGGACGGAGGATACACCAGTCGAACCTTTTTCGGAACAATCATCATGTTTCTCATATTTGGCTTGATTTTCGCTCCCCTGGAACGTCTCATTCCATTCAGTAGAAAGTGGCTTGATGATAAAGATATGCCTGTGGATGTGATGATGTTCTTTGGGAGTAAATTCTGGGGGGATTACATTAATCGCCCCTTGCGAATAGCTACCATTGCGCTAGTAGTTCAAGAAATATCTCCCGCCATTGGCCGTTCTATCTGGCCCGATCATTTACATCCTGTCTTGCAGGTTTTTCTCCTACTGTCTGTCAATGACTTTTTCCGTTATTGGTATCACCGCTGGATGCATGAAAATGAATTCATGTGGCGTTGGCATGCCGTTCATCACTCCTCCGAAAGACTCTATTGGTTCAATGGAACCCGATCGCACCCCTTGGAAGGATTGATTTCCAGCTTCTTGTGGGCTATTCCTTTAGCCTTTGTTAAAGCTCCGGTAGAGGTAGTCTTTGTGACCAGTCTTTTGGGTAGGACAATTGGTAGATTTCAACACACCAATATGGATTTGATCCTAGGTCCTTTTGATTATATCTTCTCCTCCCCGAAGAATCATCGCTATCACCATTCTAGAAAATTGGAAGAAGGCAACTCGAATTACGGCGGTGATGTAATATTTTGGGATATCCTATTTGGCACTTTTCATTTGCCGAAAGGAGAAACGCCCAGCGATGACATTGGCATTGCTAACATACCTAACTATCCACAGACATTTGTTGGACTGATGCTCGCTCCCTTTACCTACGGACAGCTTAAACGCGAGGCTAACGACTTAGCTGAAGGCCCCGAAAGCGATCCTCCGACATCCCCTACCTAGAGATAAGGAGACTTTGTTGGTGCATTGTCTGCTATGCGGCAAGGCGGTAACATTCAGCGGTAAATTTTGTATTGTTATTGTAGCAAGAAGGTAGTATCTTTAAGTCATAGGAGAAGCAACAAATTTTATGCTGTTGCGTAAACTTCTATTGTATAGATATTGTAATATTAGTATCCCCTCTAGACGGTCTTTCCTACATTCTAAAAGTTAGGACCGTACGCTGATCATAGGATTTCTATCAGCAACTGTCCCTCAAGAAAAGTTTTGTCAGCACTCGAGCTCGGTATGTCTTATTTAGCTCCTTTCTTAAAGCTAAGTTGCTAATACGTTAGATCATCGTTGTAGCTCGTAGTCACTTGATGACAAAGTAAATAATGAAGGCGTTACGGTACTTGGTGCTGGAGACCTAGGGATTCACAATACGGATCTCACCAGCAATCAGGAAAATCAGAAGTTGTAGTTTGTAGCCATTGACAACAGAGGCGTGGAAGGGTCCCACACCGCTTTTTCGAGTTGTTGAGAAAGGGTTTAGCCAGGGAGAATAGCGCTCGGGTTTATCTTTTGGAAAAAAAAATTTGATTTTGCCAATAAGGTCAGAGAGGAATGCGTTAGTGTATTACTTTCCCCAGCAAGAAATAAAAGCTAGTTCCAAAACCAACCCCTACTTCCTGGACATTTCATTCTTTTTCAACTTGAATTCTGTTGCTAAATCAGTGCGCTCAACCGTATGGTTGCTGCCCTAACTCTGTTTGCTGATCAAGGTGGACAGGGCCAGTCATTGCCTGGAAGGCAGCTGCGAATCATTTTCTAACAAAACTATGCACTTATGAATCCAATTGCTAAGACTGCCCCCCTAACTGGCAGTAGGAAACAAACACTTAGCTTCAGCCCTCCACCGCCCTCTGGAAGTTTAGCCCCTTATCAAGGAGAATGGACGATCCAACACGCATCGCATTTGCTAAGGAGAA
>ENA-UENV01000248-UENV01000248.1-marine-metagenome-genome-assembly--contig:-NODE-248-length-16336-cov-2.784027_pt1 | contig 16336 bp, 11 predicted proteins | sample MGYA00237878_ERZ529328 | MGnify/ENA primary metagenome ERZ529328 (study PRJEB26372, sample SAMN05368348) | marine metagenome | biome: cultured habitat; feature: ocean water; material: water; isolation... | reverse complement strand
TCCCAGAAAGGAAGGGATAACCGCAATAATCAGAATTAGGATTAACCAGGGATTAAAAGCGACTAGGCCCGCCCCCAAGAAAAAGAGCGTAATCGTATCCTGAAACTGAGATAATACCTGGGTCATTAAAACAGTACGCCCTGTGGTTTGTCGGCGTGCCCGCTCTAGCTTATCATAAAATTCTGCATCTTCGAATTGGTATAGATCGAGGGTTGCCGCATGCTTTATGAGGTCCACGGAAGTACGATTTGAGACCAGGTCCCCTAGCAAGCTATCCAAAAGGGAGATACCGCGATTTAGCAGATCCGATACCACTGCGAGCCCAAGCTCCAAACCTACCATCAGCCAGAGATATCCTCTATCTCCAGATCCATCACCCAAAAGGCTAATGACCTCATCAATAATCTCCTTACCAATATATAGCATCAGCAAGGGGATAGCAGATTTAACAACCCTAAGGAGGACATTGGCCACGCTCATGCTTCGGTTGGTATTCCAAATCAGCTTGAAAAAACGAGGAAGGTTTCCGAGTGCGTCGAATTGTTCTTTGAGTGAGAGTTCTTCTTTCTTTCTAGACATACTGAACGATATTACTCCTTAGTGTACAATAAATGTAGGCATTTAGTTCTTTCTAGTTTCCCAGAAATTCAAGTCACTTAGCTTTGAAGGTGTATCTTTGCGCCGCTGTAGGAGAGATAGCTATCCCAAAAAGTATCTCCCTTCGGCAGTTTCAGCTCTTACTCATACCACTATGTCAAAAATAACCCAGGAATTAGATGCGCTCTCCGGGCTACTGGCCAAGGAAAAGCAAGAAGACTTTGAACAGCACCGCCAAAAGGTGATGAGTCTACCACTAGAGGAAAGAATAAAAAAAGGTTACTCCTGGTATCCCGTAACCGTCAGTCGCTCTGGCTATGCACTGGGGGAAAGAGCTTTTGTAACGGTCGAAACACCTAAGTTAGATGGCCCTCATCAATTCCGAGCGGGGAAAACCGTGAACTTCTTCACCCGTCAAGCAGATGCTTATCAGCCCGAAAAAACAGGTGTAATCCAATTCGTAGAAAAGGGTAAAATGAAAATCATCCTCAACGCCAAAGACCTTCCTGACTGGCTAGGTATGGGGCAATTAGGGGTCGATTTGCTGTTTGATGAAAGGACCTACCTGGAAATGGAAAAGGCCCTCGAAAAAGTAAAAAAGGCCAAAAATGATCGATTGGCTGACCTGAGGGATGTCCTACTGGGCGCTCAGCCCGCCCGTTTTCACGAAGGGGAATGGCAACAACATACAACGGCTTTAAATGAATCTCAAAATGCCGCTGTACAACAAGCCGTAAATGCGTTGGATGTAAGTGTGATCCACGGACCTCCTGGTACGGGCAAAACGACTACCTTGGTAGCGGCCATCCAATTGATAGCCAAAGAAGAGCAAACTGTTTTGGTCTCAGCTCCTAGTAATACCGCGGTGGATCTACTTACGGAAAGGCTCGCTGAAGCAGGATTAAATGTAGTTCGGATTGGTAATATTTCCAGAATTGATGAGAGTATCATCAATCACACCCTGGAAGCCAGACTTTCTCAACACCCGGAAAGTAAGAACATCAAAAAAGTGAAGATCCAAGCTGCTAATGCTCGAAAACAAGCTCAGCGTTATCGCAGGAAATTTGGACGAGAGCAATACCAGGAAAGAAAGGAACTTCAACAAGAAGCCAGAGAGCTGGCTGCTTGGGCTAATCAGCTTGAGGATCGCTTAATCGATCAAATTCTTTCCGCCGCAAACGTAATCACCTGCACCTTGGTAGGCTCCAGCTTAAAGGTATTGGAAAAGCGAAAGTTTAGGACTTTGGTCATTGATGAAGCCGCCCAAGCCTTGGAGCCAGCCTGTTGGATTCCCATCTCAAAGGTTTCTCGGGTTATCTTGGCAGGAGACCCCTATCAACTTCCTCCTACCGTCAAAAGTATAGCCGCGCAAAAGGGTGGATTTGGGATTACCTTAATTGAAAAGGGCTTGCAGCGATTGAATAGCACCTCCTTTTTGGATACACAATATCGCATGAATGAGCAGATCATGGGTTTTTCCAACCAACGATTCTACCAGAATGCGTTAAAGGCAGGTGCAGATGTAGCTCAGCAAAGGTTACCCTTCTCGACCGATGAGCCACTGCTATTTATTGATACTGCCGGATGTGGATTTGACGAAAAGATTCACGCTCAATATAAGAGTAGGTTTAACCCGGAAGAGTACCAGATTTTAAGGGAGCATTTGTATCAACTCATTGAACATTTCGATCCTGAAAACCTCCCTTCCATTGCCTTGATTTCGCCCTACCGAGAACAGGTGATTCACATCAAACAACAGATTGAAGAAGACCCCAAACTACAAGATAAGTCGATTAGCATCAATACCATCGATGGCTTTCAAGGACAGGAAAAAGATGTCATCTATATCTCCCTGGTCCGATCCAATGAAAAGGCTGAGATCGGATTCCTCAAGGATTATCGGAGAATGAATGTGGCAATGACGAGGGCTAAATTGCAGTTGGTAATAGTGGGAGATAGTGCTACCATCGGAGATGATCCCTTCTATCAGGAGTTCCTAGATTATGTGGAGCAGAAAGGTCAGTATCAAACCGCCTGGGAATATATGCAGGGATAAAGGGAGGAGTACTCAGTTTAGGGCATAAAAAAAGGATCTTGGGGCTCGACCAAGATCCTTTTTTCCTTTTTCAGGAAAATCCTAGTAAGACCAAAGATCGTGCTCGAAGTTAAAGATCTCTTGTCTAATTTTTTCAGATTCCAACAGTAGGTCAACGCCCGATAAATATTCCTGCAGACGTCGATCGTGTACGTTTGAGGCTTTGATGATATAGCTTGAGAAGAATCTCGCCTCTAAGAGGTCCTCCCAGGTTTGGTTCGTGCTATCATTCTTGAAATTGAAGACACGCTCTCTAGCTAGTGTTTCTCTAGCTTCGGGGTAGTATACCCAGAACATTGGCTGCTCGTAACGAAACTCGCCGGTGTTCTCATCCTTTACGTCAAGCAAAGGTGCAATACCCAAGATACGTACCTGCAATGTAGAGGTTTCTTCGTCAAAGAACCAGATCTCTTTGATACGGAAACGCTTAACATCTTCAGGATTGATGTCGTTGGTTACAATTTCAATTTTTTCTTCGTAGGTAACAGGGTCAAAGGTGGTGATCGTATCCACACTTGCTCCCATTGCTTTTACTTCATCTGGGGTCAATCGCTGAGAGAATTTATCATCCTCTACACTGTACACAGTGATTTCTCCAGCTTCGGCTGCGTCCATCAAAATAGAAAAGAAAGGACGTTCTGGGTAAGCAAAAGGCAAGTTCATTTTTTCGCGCGTGTCGATCACACGCCAAACGCGCTTCTCCCAAAAGATATCAGCTTCACGGATGTGATCGTAAGCCAATACTCTTTTTTCAGTAATCGTTCGTTTTTCAACGATGTCATCAAGCGGACGATCTTTGTTGTCCTGGTCTTCTTCACCAGCATCCATCATGATGTTATCTGGCACCTGAGCAGATAGAGAAAGAGGCGCCACGAAAGTTAGTAACAACAGGCTTAATCCTAGCAATTTCAGAGCGATCTTCATGGTCGAATCGTTAGTTTAAAATGTGCAAAAGTGCAACCATTTAATAACGAACTAAATGGCTGCACTATTACATGTTAACAGAAAAATTTATCTACTTGATGGTAAACACCATCGCATTAATTTTTCGACCTGCTTTATCGCCTGGACATCTGGCTCGAACATTATCAAAATAATAGATGTCACCTGGCTTAGCTCTACTAACTAATCGCTTAGCTTGAGCACTAAAGCGAGGTCCTTTATTGATTACAGGAACAGGGTCCTGTCTCTTTGCAACGTAAGTTAGATTAAATCCTTGGATATTACAGCGTGCATCGAAATCAAAGCCGTCAAGGATAGCTAATACACCACCTTGCGCCTTAAATTCACCGTTACCCATTGGTCCTCCTGAAGACTTACCTAGTTTTGCCATTGGATCAGGAATACGCTTGGCACGGAAAAGGAAAGAGCTAGCTTTCAAGCCACCACCGGATACATTAATTCTGGCTTCGCCAGGTGTACTTACCGTAGCGGTGTACTTGTTACCTCTTCCTTTTAGCTTCAGACCAGCTCCGTTTCCACTTACTCGTAGATCGTTACTGGAAATACCAGCCGCAACCACAGATACTGGGTTGTCAACACCGATATAGAATACATTCATCTTATCAGCAGCCACCGTTACACTACGACGTCCCACCTCATATTCAAACTCCTTAGAGTAAGTCTCCGTTTTACCGGTTGTTGGGTTGGTCAAAGTGATATCTACGTTGTAAGATTTTACACCTGTACCGGAAGTACTAGCGCTATACTTAGCTACCCCGTCTTCCACATCCAGAGAAGATCCATTCACCTTCACGATCATATTCTCGTAAACGGATTTACTAGAAGCACCGATCGTAATCTCAGATTCGTAAGGCTCACCTGCGATGATGTAACTTTTCTTAGCCGATGAGATTGGGATAAAGGCATCCACTTTGAATGACTCGGCACCCACCTGATTTACCAAGAAGTTAAGTACAGCAGCCTCCGAACTTTTCATATCGTTCTGGAACTTTCGGAAAATTGGGAAGATAGAAGCTACAGGCATATGATTGAAAGTAAACTCTTCCCAAGATTTCTTCTTGGAGTTTTCCCAATCATTGCTGATGTTCAAGGTGATACTTTTTTCCAATTCAGCAATGGTAGTATCGTTGATCGCAGTACCTTCTGTACCACTCAAACTTCTCACTAGTTCCAAGATTTTCTCACGATCACCCAAGATTCGTTCTCTCATCTCGGTACCTTTCCCATCATTTACAAGGATACGAGTCGTTACATCCTTGTTCTTGTAGGCTTTGGGTTGCCCAGGATGTTTTTTATCATCTTCTGGGAAATAACCTTGACCGGTTGCATCGATCAAACCTTCTCTAGTATCATCGATGTACTTAGTGAATTCTTTAGAGATAGTTTGAACTTCCTTAGCAGCATCCACCAAGGGCTGATATTTTTCTCGGTCTTGTTCTGCATTCTTACCCAGAACAGTCATCGCAAAGGTATTTGAATCATCGATCACTGCGTTGGATCCGGCGATACCTTTGTCGATCAAAAAGAAGGCATTGATAATCTCTGCGGACACGTTCAGGGCCAATAGGGCCGTCAGTACGAGATACATCAGGTTGATCATCAACTGCCGCGGTTCCTTTGGAATTGACATAAGTCTTTAATTTTTACAATTAGCAATTGATTTCAAAAAATGATTAGCTATTTCGTACGTTAGCCATAGAAGAGATCACAGAACCATATACATTGTTCAAAGAACTATAAGTCTGGTTCAACGTGCCTAGGTTTTTATTTAGATTCTCTAGATTAGACTTGTATTGCTTCGCCTCATCTACAGAGTCACTGATATCCATCATTGCCTCGTTCAACTTCGTGTAGAAGTTACCCATTGCTTTGATTTGGTCGCTAGTACCAGAGAAATCAACTTCTTGCAAAGCTTTCAAAGAACCTAGGCTCTTAGCCATAGTTTGCAATTCAGTCAACATTCCTCCTAATTGGGCTTCAACTACTTCACCATTCAAAGCAGGTGCTTGAGGTGTAGAAGCTACAGGGCCAGCAGTTAGTGGCTGAACGTTAGCAGAGTAGTTATCCAATCCTGGGTACAATTTTTCCCAGTAGTAGTCTTTGTCTGGTGGGATAAGGCCTAAGAATAAAAAGATGCCGGCTTCAGTAAACATACCTGCCATCAACATTTCATCAGCACCTGGCCAAGAAAGGATTTTGAACAAAGCTCCTAAAAGTACTACAGAAGCTCCAACTCCAATGATCAAGTTTTTAAGATATTTGAACCCTTTCGATTTTAAGAAACTCATTTTACGATGCAGTTTTAATGATTAGTTGAAAAATTTGCTTGTTCAATTTGTTTGAAACTCACTCTCATAATGCACTAGTCGAAAAAAGATACACCTTCGACTATTTTTTTTTGAAAATAATTTTAAGGGCTATCAAATTCTTGATTTTCAGAAGATTAGTGCCATCAGGAATTAAAGGAGACAGTGCTTTACAGGTCTAATATGGGCGAGTGAGTAGAAATACAAAGAAGGATATTGCGTGGGCAATATCCTTCTTGATATATGGAAGTTAACTAGAAGTCATTAACCGAACGACCCAAGAAAGTCAAGGCACATCGGAATCCGATGTAAGACTTGGTCGTATCTTGGTATTCCCAGTGACGAATACCATTGCGTAAGTAGTGCATAACATCTTTCCAAGACCCTCCTCTGATCACTTTACGCTTATAGGCCTCGGGATCGTCCTCTTTAGCGTCGAAGCGAATATCAGGGTTTAAGTCGTGGATGAAAGCGTAGGCATTTTCATAATAAGCTGAACTTGTCCATTCTGCTACGTTCCCAGACATATTGAATAAACCATAGTCATTGGGGAAATAAGCATCGGCACGAACGGTGTATTGGCCACCATCTTCAGGGTAGTTACCGCGTCCAGGCTTAAAGTTTGCCAACAAACATCCCTTAGCATTTCTTACATAGTAAGTACCCCAAGGGAAAGGAGCTAATTCATGACCGCCTCTAGCTGCGTACTCCCACTCGTGCTCGGTAGGTAGACGGAAGTCTTCCGTGTTGATACCATCGCCGCGAGTCTGCTGGTAAGTATTCCAAAGTTTGGTACGCCAGTAGCAGAAGGCATTGGCTGTGTGCCAATCAATACCAACAACGGGATAATCGTCGAAGGCAGGGTGCCAGAAGTAGTTACGGGTCATTGGCTCATTGTAGGAGTAAGAGAAGTCTCTGATCCAAACCAATGTATCCGGATAAATCTTGGCTTTCTTTCTTTTAATGAAAGTGTTGCGAGGAGATTTGCCTTTGTCATTAGCAGCACGTTTCCAATCGTACCACTCATATTCAAAGACTAGCTTGTCAACATCAAGTTCTTTTTTACCAGCGAATCGATCGTCGCCTTGGTAATAAAGATCTTCAAGCGTTTCATCCTCCCAATCGATGTCATATTCCCAATCGATTTTCTCTTCACCGGTCGCTTCATCTTCGATGTAGTGATCCAAGTAGGAGTGGGCGATGGAATCTCTAACCCAATAGACGAACTGGCGATACTCATTGTTGGTGATCTCCGTGTCATCCATGTAGAAACCCTGAATAGAAATCTGCTTTTGACGTTGAACAAAGGTGTTACTTACATCCTGATCACTAGGTCCGATCGTAAGTGTTCCAGAAGGAACGTACACCATACCATAGGGGTTGATCCCCTTCCAAGATGGGCGGTCAAGTACACCTAGTAACTGACCGTTCTCGCGTCGTCCACACGATGACGCTACTAGTACCACTAATAGTACTAGTGTTAATTTGGATAAATTTTTCATGTTAACACCCGAGTTTTCCTTCAGATTAAAATGTTATACTTAAGTCCACTTTTTGTCAAGTTGCTTTTGGGATCCTTACGTTTTTGGGCCCCGGGTCCTTCTTATAAAGTGGAACACCAAACTCGCTGGTTTGAAGCGAATGTAAATATAGACCGTTTCAAAAATTTATCAAAGATAATTAAATCCTTTTATACATTCGGCTACAAATTGCCAGTGACACTCGAATAAGAAACGTCACTTTGGAAATTATTATTTTAAAGTCGGGCACTTTAAATCAGAATTTTTTCCTTCTGCTATAATGATCTAGGATTGTAGATAACTCGAGGAGGTCGGCCCGCCCCGATCCGCTTGTTGAGATTGTAGTTGATCATGATCTCATGCGAACCAGTACTTACATTATTCAGCTCACTTAAGGTCAGATCATAAGCATAAGCTAGCCTCATATTTTCGCTGATCTTAAAGCCGACGATAATGGCTACTGCATCTTGCGAACTAGGGCTATGAGCTCCCCTATAAGTCGCTCCACCAAAGATATTCTCGTTGTACTGGGCGATCAGTCCTACGTTGGTTTGTGTCTGAACCAAATCAGATTGCACCATCAAACTAGGCATCAACAGTAAGGATGAATTCACTTCTAGGTTGTAGCCGGCATTGAGGAAGAAAGCCCTTTTCAGTGGAAAAGATAGTCCTTCTAGATCCAGGCTGGGCTCGTTCAGGTGTCTTACTCCAACTCCCAACTCTAGTTTTTCACTTTGGAAATAAACACCAGCTCCAAAGGTATTGGTCATGGTATTGATTGACCCTAATGGTAAGAGTTCATCTTGATGGTCAATCACCATCCCCCCTACCCCTTCGAGGTAATTGCCTTCGGGAGTTCGCAATCTGGATCCATCTAAAGTGAATTGAACAAAGCCTGCACTTACCCCAAAGGACAGTATTCCAGCATCAGAGAAAACCTGATAATTATATGAAATGTATGAAGACGTTCGCTTTGTGGCCCCTGCCTCATCATTCTCCAGGTGAATACCAATCCCTCCACGAGCGATGTACAATGGCATATGAGCACTGATGAATTGAGTGCTTGGAGCACCTTCCAATCCTACCCATTGCTCCCGAAATCCACCTGTAACGCTTAAGGAATGTTCTAAACCAGCATATCCTGGATTCCAGTTGAGCTGATTCATCATGTAAAGGCTATACTGGGCTGGTTGCTGACTAAATCCTAATACAGCACTGAAGAGAAAGAAGACAAGTAGTGTAGTTTTTGATCGCATGCAAATTTGTTAATGAACAACAAGTCCGGCAAAAAAGTATCTAAGTTTATTCAACAGACACCGCACCCAAGCTCAGTTTTATCCTTCAATTGTTTATGCCATCCTCATCTGGATCTAATCCATTGTAAACTATTCATTTTCCACGATTTCCATCATCTCTTTCAAGCTTTTAACGGGAAGTCGACAGGAATAGTTTTGGCAAACAAAGATATTTGTGTCATCTCCCGTACCTCTTGCCCTTAATAGTGGGTAATTATCCTCCTCCGCAGCACTAGCCATGATAATCTTATTCGGAATAAATTGTCCGAGTATCTCCCTTGAGCGGGGCGCAAATTCAGGGCCAACCACTGCGATTTCTCTAAAAGGGTAAATCCAGTTTAAACTGGCCTGTGCCCAGCGTGAAAAGGAAGTCGGATATTTACCTATCGATTCTTGCAGCCTCAGCAACATCATTTCGGACTGCTTCGAATAGTCATTTCTATCTAAGAACCGTCCTAATCGAAACAAATTATCCGCCATCACAGCGTTTCCTGACGGGGTCGCATTATCATAAAATTCCTTGCGTCGAATTGGCAAATCCCCTTGCTTGTCTGGTGTAAAATAAAATAAATTATGCTGACTATCAAGGAAATTACTCAGCACAAAGTCCGTGATTTCCGAAGCTTTGTCAAGGTACTGACTATTAAAGCTAATCTCGTACAACGAAATCAGTGATTCGATCAAAAATGCATAGTCATCTAGGAAAGCCTCATATTTGGCTTCTCCTTCCTTATAAGTGTGAAAAAGGCCTTCGGTACCGGCCTTAGCAAAGCGAGTCAAAAGGAACTCCATGTTTCGGATAGCTACTGCTTTATAGGGCTCGTATTGCAGCGCTTCGTAAGCCTTGCTGTAGGCCTTGTTCATAAGAGCATTCCAAGCCAACAAAATCTTGTCATCCAGACCGGGTCTGACACGCTTAGCCCGCAATCCCATTAAGAATTCCTTGGTCTGTTGTAATTTCTCTTGGTCTACATCCGTATCGGTGACTCCTTCTGGGAGCCAGAGGATGTTTGTTCCTTCCCAGTTTCCTTCGGGACTCACGCCAAATCGATCGGCAAACCAGCCAAAATCACTCCCCAAAGAAGATTCTAATTCTGGATAGGACCAAACGTAAAACTTGCCTTCCTCCCCTTCCGAATCCGCGTCCAGAGCCGCATAAAACCCGCCCTCCGGACTCGTCATTTCACGCTCAATAAAAGCTAGGGTTTCTTCCAATGCACGCTTATAATGTTCCTTACCGGTAAGTTTGTAGGCATCTGCAATAACCTGAATCAATAAGGCATTATCGTAGAGCATTTTTTCAAAGTGAGGAACTAACCAGGCTTTATCGGTAGCATATCGAGCAAATCCGCCGCCAAGCTGATCATAAATACCCCCGCCGATCATCTTATCGAGCGAAAAACAAACGTGGTCCAAGGCCACCTTCTCCCCGGTTTGATGATAGTAGGATAATAGATACTGTAAATTCATCGCGCCAGGAAATTTTGGCGCGGCACCAAAACCGCCATCCTCCATATCAAATTTACGCCGCAAGCCTACATATAACCCTTCGGCAAAAGCAGGTGTAAAGGCAGCCTGCGGAAGTCCTTCTTCCAATAAGCCTTCTTTCACAAAAAGCACATCCGCTCTGCGAATAGCAGCCAATAGGCGATCGGCCTGATTTTCCACCACATCTCTTTTATTGTGAAAAGCTTGGGCCATCCCTTGCAGCATTTGAGGCCAAGAGGGACGATTATGGACGGGCTGAGGTGGGAAGTAAGTGCCTGCATAAAAGGGACGAGCATCTGGGGTAAGAAAGCAATTCAAGGGCCATCCTCCTCCCCCAGTCATGGCCTGACAGGCTTCCATATAGATTTGATCAAGATCAGGTCTCTCCTCTCTGTCCACCTTGATATTGATGAAGTGCTCGTTCATGTAATTGGCCACAGATGGATCCTCAAAAGATTCCCGCTCCATGACATGACACCAATGACAGGTAGAATAACCAATACTAATGATGATCGGTTTATCCTCCTGTTTTGCTTTCTCCAAGGCTTCTTCTCCCCATGGGTACCAATCCACAGGGTTGTGAGCGTGCTGCAAGAGATAAGGACTGGTTTCATGTTGTAAACGATTCATTTCAGTTTTTTTTCGTGCCTTTTAAACCTTCAGAAGACCCTAGAGTCAGATAAGTAAACTACCTACGTGCCAGTATGGTTTGCAGAAGATCCCTGTTTTCCACAATTAGGTAGGATCGGACAAAAGTAATTTGAAAGCTACTATATAGTATAGCCCAAACCATAACGCTTGTACAGAACCACCGAAAAGAAGCTGCCAGCTACCCGAATTCAGGCAGAATACTAGCAAGCATTGAACACTCGTACCTCAAATCAGCAGTACCTATGCTCAACCAACAAATACCTAAAACAAAACTAGGGCTCCTAATCCTCCTGCTACTCATTATGGTGGGATCCTTAGCAGCCAATCCTAGATATACCCAGCGTCCCTCCTTACTACGAGAAATACCCCAACTTGCCCACTTTGAGCTGGACAGTTTAGCAGCACTTGTTCAAGAGAACTGGCAGGAAGAGCAACAAAGTGGAACTCCTCAAGGAAAATTCCTAGCTCAATTCCATCTAGCAGAAGTTCAAATCGCTCACAATCAATTTGATCAGGCCTATGCTAGTTTTCTAGACCTCTATCAAAAACTTCCAGCGCTTACTCCAATCCAGCAAAAGTTGTATTTAACAGGGGCGCTCAGCGAAGCAGCATTGTTGAGTGGTAATCTCACTTCAGCCATAGAATGGCGGGAACGATACCTAGAAGGAATGCGGGGAATGGGTCAGTGCCAAAAGGAAGCCTGGGCCAAAAAACGCCTAGGTAGGCTCTACATAAAGGATCTTCAATATGAACCAGCGAAGTACTACTATGAAGCAGCGATCCAGGCCTATGAAAAGTTAGGGGAAGAGAACATGGCCACAGCCATTCGCCAGGAGTGGGGTGTATTCAACCTACGGAAGCGAAAGTATTTGACTGCAATCAACTGCTTTGCCACAAATTTGGAGAAACAAAGGGTGAAAGAAGACACCTTAGGCATGATGAGTAGCCTAAAACACCTAGTAGAGATCAATCTTGCCCTAGATCAACCCGAAGAGGTAGAATCACATTGCCTTGAGATTATTCAATGGGCAGGTAATCCAGCCTACCAGGCTTGGCAAATTGGAGCTTTCCTGAAGTTAGGTAAGATTGAAGAAGAGCGCAACAATTACGGCCTAGCTACCGAATACTATTTGCAAAATCAACATCTTTTATTGGACGCCACCAGCAACCCCTCTTTATTGCACAACTTGAGGGCGAAGCGCCCAGTCTACCAGCTCGTTGGTGACTATAATCTTTCTATAGGTAACCGGAATCTACTCAAAGACCAAAAGGTATTCAGCCTAATACTTTTCTGGATTAGAATGGGAAATACCCTACAAGCAGATCAAGTCGTCGATCAGTGGTTTGAAGAGGGCTTAGCGGGAGGGCAGACGGTACGTACTATGCGCCTCGCCTACCGCCTGCGTACGGAGAACCTGAGAAATCAAGGCCACCTCCAAGCTGCCGTCTTGAGTTATAAAGAGCTGCTAAGAAATCCTCGCCTTGCCCCCAGCTTTAACCCATTGCTCAACAAGTTCATAGATTTTCAAACCGAAGCAGAGGAAAGTCATGAAAAACTACTGTTACTTTTCGAAAACCAACAGCAGGAGTTGAAGATCAAACAAAGTCGATGGGAAAAGCGAAGCTTGATGGGCGGCATCTTACTGGCCGTCGTGACTAGTGGTTTCCTTTTTTACCACAATCGCATTAGAAGAAGAAACAATCGTCTTCTAAGTGAAAAGAACAGACTCATTGCTGCGGCCTTGTCTGAAAAGGAAATGTTGATTCGGGAGGTACATCACCGAGTCAAAAATAATCTTCAGGTTGTTTCGAGTCTCCTAAACCTTCATGCCCGCAAGGTGGAGAATCCTGAGGTCCTAGGAGCTATCAGGGAGGGCCGTGATCGGGTAAAATCCATGGCATTCATCCATCAGAAATTATATCAGGTTCATGATGTACGACAGATGACTGTCTCTGACTATGTGGAGGATCTAGCCAATTATCTGTTCACTTCCTACCAAATTGATCCGGAACAAATAGAACTCAAAACAGATATAGCACAGCTGGAACTAGATGTTGATGTCATGGTTCCACTAGGTTTAATTCTCAACGAATTGATCAGCAATTCCCTAAAACATGGCTTCCCCGGCGGTCGAAGGGGGCAACTTTCGGTGAGTTTCGCCGAAAAAGAAGGAAGTTTTCTATTGGAAGTGGCTGATACCGGAGTGGGCATTACACAGCAACAAAAACAAGATAAAACCTCAGGTTTTGGCTACCAGTTGATCCATACATTCTGTAAAAAACTAAAGGGACAACTAAACATATTCAATGAGAATGGGACTGTAATCCAATTTTCTTTCCCAAGAGCAAACCTTGCTGCAGCTTAAGAACCCATCGTTAGCGATTCCATTGTTGGAGCTTAACGATAGCTTCTGCCCGATTGCTTACATCCAGTTTTAGATACAAGTTTTTGAGGTGTGTCTTGACGGTGTTAATGGATACGAACAGCGAATCGGCTAACTGTTGATTCGATTTACCGGAACAAAGCAATTCCAATAGCTCGGTTTCACGGCGGGTCAGTGGATCTACCAGCCCTTTGCTGATTTCCTGCAAGCCTTGCAGATGAAAGCGGATAACCGCATAATAATTGTGCATGGCAATCTGGATGGCTGCGCGCAAGCGGTTTTCATCAAAGGGTTTTAAAACAAAACCAGCAGGATATTGAGCTGTAACCTCCTGCAAGGTCATTTGATCTGAAAAAGAAGTTAAAAAGATGAATGGAATCTTGTATTCTCGATTGATCAGGCCCGCCAAATCTATCCCAGTGGGTCCCCCTCCCAAATCGATATCCAATAGGACTAAATCCGGTAGATCTTGCTCCAATAGTGATATAGCGACTTGGTATTCATTAGCAGGACCAATCATGGTGTAACCGAGATCCTCGATGCATAAGGATAGATCATCTGCAATCAGTGGGTTATCCTCCACTACCAGGCAGCGATAAGAAGCTAAATTCTTGGGATTAGCTGATGGCATAAGAGGTTAGGCGGCACTTTACTTTTAAGATCTGGCGAACCTCCTCTAGTTCCACTGGATAGGGTTTATAAACGGCATCATTATCGGAGATAAGATTTAGGCGCGCCACGTTATTCCCTTCTCTGACTTGTTGGATACGCTTAGCTACTACCACATCCGTTACGATCACATAGACATTATTATCCCGCAGGGGCTGCCCTCTTTCGATGGCCTCGCACACCACAATATCTCCATTAGTGATGGTGGGTGTCATGCTATCTCCATTAATTTCAAAAGCCATTAATTCTCCAGCCATGTTGGGGATGGAAAATTTCTGCAGGTTTTCCAAGAATTTATCGTCCTGCATTTCGGTGGCGTAACCAGCCAGGGCTTTTGCTGGCACCAAGGTGATGTTTTCTCGTCCCCCAAGTTCTCGATCCATAATAGATCGAGTCGGGATTTCTCCGTAGGCGGGGTATCCATCCATAAAGATGGCTTCACCGTTGCCGAAGATGTAATTGGCATCAACACCATAGGCTAGAAAGAGTTTCTGCAATTGGTCTACTGTTATATTCCGCTGCCCTTTTAAAATGCTGTTGATGACGTGATTATAGGTACCGAGCTTCTTGGCAAGGTCTGACTTACCCTTGATGAGGTTATACTTTTCCAACTCTTGAAAGACCCGATTAAAACGCTGATTTACAATATTATCTGAGAAGTCGCCCATATTTTAAACAAAATTGTTTTAAATGTTTTTGTTTTTAGAAACTTTTTGTTTTATATTTGTATTGTCTTCAGAAAATAAACAATCAAATTATTGCATCCACATCGGTAAACATACAAAAAGTTTCCGAAAAATACAATATCATGAGACCCGAGACTTATACTAATTATGAAGTTCGCCAAAAAGATAAAGAGCATGATATGTTTTCCCGGCAAAAGAAGGCTGTAAAGGCTAGTGATGGGGAACACGAATTTATTGGAATCGATTTAAATGCTATTCTTCAGCATCTTTGGAAAGGTTTAGGCAAGCTGTTTGTTGCTATCAAGTATCAGATTTCCAAAAGACCTGGAATGGAAAAGGCAAAATTCAAGATGCCTTGGCTAAAACTGGGTTTAGCAGCCTTAGCGCTCTTCATTCTTACCCAAAAGGATATACATTTTTCTATCAATATGAAAGCCCCTTTGGAAACAATGGTTGATGACCGAGAGGAATCGCCCAATACTCCTTCCAATGTGGACCAAATGTCAATTATTAGCCCCGTAAGTCTAAGTAACAAGGCCGTGGAACCGCGATTTACATTAAGTAATATCAGCGACCAACAAGCCCAAAATTATATCAAGCGATTTGAAAAGGTAGCGCGAGCTGAAATGGATAAGTTTGGAATACCAGCTAGTATTAAAATGGCTCAAGGTATTCTAGAAAGCAGGGCTGGAACAAATGAGGAAGCCATGACCTATAATAATCATTTCGGGCAAGTTATGTCCGGTGCCGAATATACGAGTGCTTGGCAAAACTGGAGAGCACATAGTATTTACCTTCAAGAAAACTATCCAAGCTTGTTTGAGCTAGGAGTGAATGCAAAAAAGTGGGCGAAGGAATTCAAGAAGTTAGGGTATAGCGGAGATAAGTACTATGGTCAGTACTTATTGGAGATCATCAAGAAATATGAACTTGATGAATTAGACTAAATAACAACACCCCAATCAAAATATAGGTCTCAGATTGTGTCAGCATACGGTCTCCCAATTCCCTGCTAGTGCTGGCACAATCACGTTAAGCAATAATTGATCAATGTTGGTCCCGTATAATCATAATCGGGACTTCAAGATATTTCCTTTCTCTGAGTGGTTTTCTCGTCTTGTCAGGCCCGTCTTTTCGAAGACGGCCTTTTTTTATTCATATTATCGATAAAGTCTCCCCAAATTTATCGCCCGATTTCCGCGCGATGCTTAAAGTAGGCGGAGTTCGGATACAAACTGAGCCCACGATGGATCATTCGACGAGCTTCTTCGTCCTCTCCCCTACGCACATAATAATCCGCAGCAGAAGTGTACACCGTCGTCAGCCAAATATTTACTCTAGGGGTCTGGCCAAGTCTCACCAAGGAGGTTTCAAATTGCAGCAAAGCATTTCGAGCTAAATTGATCTGGTCCTTTGAAAAGTGAAAACGAGCTTGCTCCGCTTGATAAAACAATTCTAGGTCCTTAAACAAAGGCATATTGCCCAAAAAGGGATACTTCTTGCGATACACCTTTAAGACGCTTAGTCCATTTTCAAAGTCCCGATCATTACCCAATGAACGAACTAGCAGCACAGCCAAAATATTTTGAATGGCTTTGTCTTTTGGTCGTTTGAGATAGAGACTATCCATATAATTCACTACCCCTAAGGTCTGGTATGATTGTGCAAAAAACTTGGCCATT
>ENA-UENV01000246-UENV01000246.1-marine-metagenome-genome-assembly--contig:-NODE-246-length-16420-cov-2.725331_pt1 | contig 16420 bp, 10 predicted proteins | sample MGYA00237878_ERZ529328 | MGnify/ENA primary metagenome ERZ529328 (study PRJEB26372, sample SAMN05368348) | marine metagenome | biome: cultured habitat; feature: ocean water; material: water; isolation... | reverse complement strand
CAATGGCATCCGCTGGATCATCAATTTGTATAGCTTCTAGAAGGGATTCATTGACTACTACCCGTGGCAGGGGACGTTCTGCTTCGAAGTACTTCCCGGCTAGTAATTCAAAGCCATAGGTAGCCAGGTAGTCCTCGTCGCCATATTTATATTCTGCAGCCACTTCTTCCAGATCCAAGTCCTCGCTCTTGTAGGCAAAAGCCCCTCTCCAATGGCGGTCAGACATGGGGGCATTAGTAGAGTAGCTAATACTTTGAATTTGAGGAGATGCTGATAGCTGTTCTTTAAACCGAGTCAGTGCGACCGAATCTTTCACCGGAAGATCCATAGTAATGACGGCATCCTTGGCAAACCCGAGATCCTTATGCAAGCCAAAATTTACCTGCTTAGTAATTACCAGTGCAGCGATAATGATACCCTGAGCAATCGTAAATTGTACCAACAATAAAACACGACGCATGCTCAAATTTCCCACTAACCTGAGATTAAGACTACTACTCAGGTATTGAATGGGTTTGAAACGAGAAAGGAATAAAGCGGGATAGAGCCCGTTGAGGCATAAGCAAAAGAAGAAAATGCCTGTCAGAAAAGGGAGAAATCCAGCTACCCCCAGCAGGGCGAAAGGAGTGGGATACACCAGCACCTCAGTCAAGTTACGAAGCAGTATTTCTGCTATTCCAATCGCTAGCAGAATAGCAAGGAATACCATCATTGCCGTTTCGATCATGGCGCCATTGATCAAGACTTGTCGGCTACTACCTAGTATTTTTCGCATAACCATTTCCTTAGATCGACTGGCTGCGATGGCAACAGATAAATTGACATAGTTAATACAAGAGACCAATAAAAGGAGTAGACCAACCCAGCCTAGGGCTACAATATTCTGCTTATTAACCGCTGGATTATTGTAATCGGTATTGAAATGAATATCCCGGAGGGGCTGCAATACAATACGCCGTTTGTCTACCCATTCTTCTCCCAAATGCTTTTGAATGAGTCCCGGGAACTGCTCTTCTAGTACTGTCGGATCGTAATTTTCCGGTAGGGCAATATAGTTTTTGACAAACATCCCCGCATACTGAATAGAATTCATATTGGGCTTCTGGATCTCTTCTATCGTTTTAAAAGAGACCAACATTTTCATTCTTAGAGAGCTATTGCTCGGAAGATCCTTAAACACACCCACAATCTCCAAACCCTGGTCCAACCCGGAAGCCTGAATTCCACCTTGATCAATAAGTCGAAGGGCCTTCCCGATCACCTGACTGGGATCCTTCGCCAAGTTGCCAAAGTACTTCTTAGCTAGACTTTCACTGATGATTACGGTATTGGGGGCAGAAAGGGCAGTCTCCCGATTTCCGCTCAACCATTCAATATCAAAGAGGTGGAAAAAACTGGGTTGGGCGAAGGCAATCCACTCTTCTCGAAAGGATCGATCCTGCTGGGTTTCTTCTAGTACATCTACTTGGCCAAATTCTAAGTACTTGAAAAGGGTGGTTTGGGCTTGGCCTTCTTCATCTTGAAAGAGATCTGGGTATTGATCTAGTAGTAATTGGGGTAAGCCATAAGAACTACCGTTGGTAAAGACCGCCTTATTGGGACTAACCAAGTGCATATTGACCCGATAGATGCGATCCGCTTTTTCGTGGAAGCTGTCAAAACGCAACTCGTACTGTACCATGTAAAAGAGGACGATACAACAGGCTAGCCCAATGGCTAGCCCTCCTAAATTGATGGCCGTATTTTGCTTATGCTTGAGGAAGTTGCGGAAAGCGATCTTTAGGTGATTGCGAAACATATGCTAGGTGATTTTAGGAACGAGAAGGTGTCGCCCTACTAAAGATAAGCACCAAGACGCTAGAATCACAACCTTTTAAGATACCGGCTAACGCTTTAGCAGTTTAAGACCAATGCTCCGGCCATGCCCTTGAAATAAGGCGAGATTGATCCAGGCCAAGGCAAATTGCTCCAATAGTTCTACGCGATCCGCTTTGCCGAAATCGTAACACGCGGCAAAGCCAGCGTCCAAGGCTAGTTGATTAGCTACTTCTTTGGCGGTCTCGCTATCACCCGCCATAAATAGATCCAAGGCTTGGTCTCCATAGGTAGGATTGAGCATGTTTTCGTAGCCAGTGGTGTTGAAACACTTTACCACGGCTGCTTCCGTTTGGGCGACAAAAGCATGGTAAGCAGTAGGGTAGGGATCTGGCTTTTTTCGGATCGCATTCGTCGCATCAATGATGGTTTTACCACTCACATCTCCCCATTGTTGGACTAGCGTGTTAGCGATCTCTGGTGGCGTAGCAATGAGCAGGACCTCTGCCGATTGAACGGCCTTTGCGACTCCCATCACAGCTATCTCAGGATGCCTTGACAGCAAACGTTCCAGCTTCTCACTCTTGGGATTCCGAGCGCCCACCATGATTTCATGGCCAGCTTTAAGCCATTGCCCCGCCAAGGCTCCGCCAACATTTCCATGTCCAATAATTGCGATTGTCATACAATATCTTTTTTGCTTTCAACACCCAAAATAAACCAAATTTTCGACCCGCAATGGTTACGAGCTCCGCTCGTCAACCACACCGATCGCGGGCTCCTGCCCGCAGTCAACCACCACACCCACAGTCCATCAACATCACAAAAACCAATAGCCCGCGAGCTCCCACCCGCAGTCTATTGACACTCCTCACATTACCCTTCCAGTGCTTCAATCACCAACTCTGCAGCCACCCCACCGGAGTTCTGCTGTTGCCCAGTGATCAAATTGCCATCCTTGATCGCATAAGCTGTAAATGGCGCTTTCACCTGGAAATTGGTGTTCTCAATCTTGCGAGCCTCACTTTCAATCCAGAACGGCTGAATCTTCTGCCCGACAAACTGATCGGCGATTTGTTCCTCTCCGTCCGCAAAGCCAGTCCAGGTTCTCCCTTCTACCAGTTTAGAGCCGTCAGACAAAGTAGTATCCAGGAGGATGCAGGTAGCGTGGCAAACGACGGCGGTCGGTTTACCTGATTCGTAGAAGTTGGAGACAAAATCCATCAGCCCTTGGTTGTCCTTATAGGTGTACATGGGCGACTGTCCACCCACTAAAAATATAGCATCGAATGAGGAGGGATCAACGTCCGACAGCTTTATCGTATCATCCAACTGTCCGATCAGGCTTGGCGTATGAATAAACCCTAAGCTAACCAAGTCGCTAGCAGAGTATCCACTTGCGTCTCTTGGGTCACTAAATCCATCAAATTCTACTTTCCCCCCGTTTGGGCTAGCGATAGTAATCTCATAACCCGCTTTTTGGAATTCTACATATGGATGCGTAAGCTCCGCAGCCCAGGCTCCAATGGGCCAACCCGTCATTTCTGATACACTGGGATTAGCAGCGATGATGAGTACTTTCTTTGCGTCTGCAGCATCTTCACCATGGCTAGCTTCTTTCCCAACAAGTTCTTTTATTGAATTCGACATCTGTATATTTTTTTGCTTAATGATTAATGATGGCTGCAATTTGTGAATTATACCTGCTGAAAGAAATATATTTACCAAATCGTAAGGTACTTACCTTTTAGAAAGTATACTGGAAATCAAAAACTTAGCTTATGCCGGATTTTATGTACGATGGGAAAGTTTACTATAATCCTGTTGAATTTGCGATGGATCGAATAGGAGGCACCTGGAAGATTCCCATTCTTTGGCGCGTTAAGGATCGGGTCTATCGCTATAGCGAGTTGAAACGAGCCATACCACACATCTCAGATAAGATGCTAACTTCTCAATTGAGAGAACTTCAGAATGATGGCTTCATCCACCGGGAAGTCTACGCGGTAGTTCCACCGAAAACGGAATATAGCATTACGGAGAAAGGCAAGTTGGCCATACCCTTAGTGACGGCCATTCGAAATTTTGGCATAGACTTGATGGAGATGGAAGGTGTAGATGTTAGTCACTACGGTCGTTAGACCTATTACACCGACTAGTCGGATGCCGAAATCATCTCCAGGATCTTTCCCAAAGATAGTCAGGATAGCAAAAATGGTAATGCCAAGGGTTTGCCCCAGTTTGGTGGAGAAGTTGCGAATGGCGAAGTACATGGCCTCTTTTTGCTGGCCCGTTTTCTTGGCATCAGCCTCAGCAATTTCCGCGATCACGGCAAAAGGTAAAATTCCTAGAAAGGCCGCCGGAATAGCGGAGAGCACCGCAAAACCAAAGATTTGAAGCTTTGGGCCGATCGGTACCTTTCCCATCCAGAAAATGGCTAGCAGCAATAATCCTTGAAACCAGAGCGCGTATAAGATTAGTTTTCGCTTACCCATCTTACGCGCCAATTTTACAACTGAAGGATAGAATAAAAGAGACACCAAGACCAACACACCCATCACTTGCCCCCCGATGTATTCTTCCAGCCCCAATAGTGATTTGAGGATGTACAGCAAACTGCTGCTAATGATCGTCAAAGACACGAAATAGGCACAGTCTGCCACGATGAAGTAGAGAAAATTCCGATTTCCTTTGATCTGTTGAAAGGCTTTCCAGAAAGGTAAGGTGGTCGGTACGCCTTTGCAATGGACGGCTTCATTAATGGTAAATATGGGAATTACCATAAAAATACCTCCAAGGACGCACTGTGCTCCAATCGCCCATTGCATAGCAATCTGACGGCTCTCCATCTCAAATCCAGACTGGATCACATCCGCCAGTCCCGGCGTTTGAGAAGAGATAATCACCCCTAAAACGAAGGTGAAACTGAGCCAAGTAGATAACCTGACTTTAGATTCGCTATCTGGAGCCAATTCCGGCAGCAAAGCATTGTAGGGAATGATGTAGGCGGTCATAAAGAGATAAAAACCCACTTGCACCCCCGATAACCACCAGATGTTGGCCTTTGTCGCGGCGTAATCAAAGGGCAGAAAGATGAAGATGCAAAAAACGACAGCCGGAATCAGTGCGACCGCCATGAATGGAATTCTTCGTCCCCATCTGCTTTGAAACTGATCACTCCAATAAGCAATCAAAGGATCTGTAACCGCGTCTACCAATCGACCAGAGGCTGCGATCACTGCCAGCACGGTAAATATGCCGAAGATCAAAGTTTGCGGTACTAAAGCTACCAAGCCAGAGTTATTAGGTGGCAGGTAGAAATAGATCAGCATCACCCCGATGATGTTCGTCAAAATCGACCAACCGAGCATGCCTAAAGCATAACCCAATTGTCGCCAGCTTGAAAGAGAGGAGGTTGACATTACTGGTGATTTCAGCTGCATTATTGCCAGGCAAAATATAAGATTATTGATTTCTTTCCACGAAAGCCAAGTTATATTTTAATTATCTTTAGTTTTAAGCCCTGTCGATCCTTTTCAAGCTGGGGAAAAGTGATAACTCTTAGCAAAGAAGATTTCGGACCTAATACATAACTACCTTCAGAAGAAAAGGGTTGAAGACAAATTTACTCTCTCTTAAGTCCTTTCAATTATGAAACAAACACTCCTATTCAGCTTCTTATTCGTACTTGCTTTTCAGGTATTTGCTCAAGATAAAGACCAAAGATGGCAAGGTTTGGATGAAGAACTGAATGAGATCCTCGAAACCTGGCAAGCGGCTAGCTTTGCGGTAGCCGTAGTGGAAAAAGATAAGGTCGTGTATGCCAAAGGTTTTGGTTATGCTGATTATGATAATAAAGTTAAGGCCGACGAGAATACACTATATGCAATTGGTTCTTGTAGCAAAGCCTTTACTTCCTCCCTCCTCGGTTTGTTGAGAGAGGATGGTAAATTGGATTTTGACGATAGTCCTCGCGAATACATTCCTGAACTATCTTTCTATAATTCGGAATTGAATGATTTGGTAACCATCAAAGACATGATGAGTCACCGTACTGGTTTGCCACGACATGACTTCGCTTGGTACCTCTTTCCTACAGATTCAAAGGATACACTAATTCAACGAATTGCTCACCAAGAACCATTCACAGGCGTGAGAGAACAGTGGTACTACAATAACTTTATGTTTTTGACACAAGGTGTGATTGCCGAGAAATTGACCGGCAAGAGCTGGGGGGATAATATTAAGGAAAAGCTCTTTGCGCCCCTTGGCATGACGCGTTCCAATGTGTCCATACCTGAACTCAAGAAAAGTAAAAATGTGGCCAAAGGGTATCAAGTAAGTGATGATAAGATCAAAGCCATGGACTATTACAGGATTCGAGCGATGGGGCCTGCTGGGAGTATCAATAGTAGCGTGAATGAAATGGCCAACTGGATGATAGCCTGGATTAATGGCGGGAAATTTGAAGGTAAAGAGGTGTTGCCTGCAGCTTATGTGCAGGAAGCCATGAGTTCGCAAATGATTGTTGGTGCTGCGACACCGGGCGCCGAGTATCCCGACTTGCACATGGCCAATTACGGATATGGTTGGTTTCTTTCTTCTTATAGAGGTCACTATCGGGTAGAGCACGGGGGAAACATTGACGGCTTTTCCGCAAATACCTGTTTTTTCCCGAGCGATAGTGTGGGAATTGTGGTACTGGTTAATCAGAATGGTTCTGTGGTTCCTTCTATGGTTCGGAATACGGTGGCAGATAGGGTTTTGGGATTGTCGAAAAGAGAATGGAGTAAGGAACGTAAAAAAAGAGCAGATGAAGCAGCAAAAGCACAAGAGGAAGCCTCGGCCGCTTCTACTTCTAACCGAAAGGAAGGAACAAAACCTTCACATGCTGCTGAGGCCTTTGCGGGCAAATACGATCATCCTGGGTATGGCACGTTTCGGATAAATGTGAAAAAGGATTCCCTGTTTGCCGCATTGCCCTTGGAAAAACTCTGGTTAAAGCATTACCACTATAATATCTTTCAGCCCTTCTCAGTAGAGGAGGATGGGATTGATGAGGAAAATGAGTCACCACTGCGATTTAATTTCGCTACGAATGATGTAGGGGACATAGAGAGTGTGGCAATCAAGATAGAACCAATGGTAGATGCCATTATATTCAAGAAGATACCGGACGTCATCGCCATCGAAGCGTCAGCTTTAGAACCATACATAGGTGAATACACTTTGGGGCCTCAGGGTATCAAGGTATACACCAAAGCTGGAGGTACGCTCCACCTCTTTATTACCAACCAACCTGAGTACGAATTACAAGCCCTCGGTCAAGATAAATTTTCTATCAAAGGTTTAGATGGTTTTGTGATTGAGTTTGTGATCTCTGATGGTAAGGCTAAAGAAGCTATCTTTCGCCAGCCAAATGGTACATTTACAGCAAAACGTAAACAATAAGTATCAACATTATGCCCAACATCCTAGTCATCGGTAGCTCTAATACAGATATGGTCGTTAAGACCGAACGTTTCCCGCAAGCAGGAGAAACTATTCTTGGTGGTGAATTCTTCATGTTTCCTGGTGGGAAAGGTGCCAATCAGGCTGTAGCTGCTGCACGTCTAGGTGGGGAAGTGACTTTTATTTGCAAAGTGGGCCAGGATATTTTTGGAACTCAAGCCGTTGAGGGATTCAAAAAAGAAGGTTTTGCCTTACAGATGAACATACCGCCTCCGGTGTGGCACTGATCACCGTCAATGCAGAGGGAGAAAATGAAATTGTGGTGGCCTCTGGAGCGAATAATCAACTGACCACTACTGATCTCGATAATGCCGAATCTGCCTTTGCGGCAGCAGACCTTGTACTCATCCAATTGGAGACGCCGATTCCAACCGTTGAATATGCGATTGCCAAAGCGGGGAAAATGGGCAAAAGAGTTATTCTGAACCCTGCCCCAGCACAAAATATTTCGGCTGATACCTATCAACACCTATTTCTAATCACTCCTAACGAAACGGAGGCGGAATTGCTGACGGGAATTCGCGTCGAAGACGATGCAACCGCAGCACAGGCCGCCGATGCGCTACTAGCAAAGGGCGTGAAACACGTAATTCTCACCTTGGGGGCAAAAGGGGCGTACTATAAGAGCGCTGGACAGGAAGCTTTGGTCCCTGCTGAAAAGGTGAAGGCTGTCGATACTACTGCTGCCGGTGATGTTTTTAATGGAGCCTTAACCGTCGCTCTGGCGGAAGGGAAAGACTGGCTACCCGCCATTCAATTTGCTGCGAAGGCAGCTGCCATCTCAGTGACACGCATGGGGGCGCAAGCCTCCGCTCCACATCGCTCGGATTTGTAAGCTAGCTTACGTTCCTACTTTTCTTTTACGGTAGATGGAAGGCAATCCTGCCCTTCATTGTTCATTCTTGTTCCATTTGTGATTTTCCTTCTTCAAACACGAGATTTGTCGAAGAACTATGATTTTTTGAACAAAAAACTGTTCGAAAATGGACACATTCTGTCCGCAATCGCACAAGATTTTGGGCCTTATTGACCCTTGGTTTGTTGTCAATTAATTGATTTGTAGGGGTTTAGGAGTTTTGGCACGCGGATTGGAATAAAATTGGCATCTATCGAATACTACAAAAGAAACATAAAATGAAACAGTCCTCATTAATCTCTAACAGAAAGTATAAAGCTATGAAAGCGCTCAACGTCTGGGTATCCCTTGCGGTAGTAGCCATCTGGGCCGTTTTAGTATCTGCTTCAAATATCTACGATGATCATCACGCTTTCACTGAGGTAGAAATCGAAGGTCCAGCGGAGGTATTGTTGGTTCATGGAGCAGAAGCTGCGGTTAGCCAGAGACACGGTGGGCCAGATGTGAGCATTACGATAGAAAACAAAACTTTGAAAATTCGCGCGGAGAAGGGGACAAAACCTTCTATCATTAGAGTGACCTACAACAAGCTTTTCAATTTGGTAGCTAAAGGTGGAGCCATTGTGACCGCTAGAGAAGCCATTCCTGCAGAGCGCTTAGAGATCGCCTTAGAGAACAAAGCACACGCCAACTTGAACTTTAAAGCGGAATTGGTAAATGCCTATGCACAAGGTCAGTCCAGCCTAACTGCAGTTGGTGAGATTGAAAACTTCACAGTTGATTTTGAAGACAGTGAGTTGCAGCATCGCCAACTTCGAGTAGAGCATAGCAATGTATCTGTTCGTCAGAAGACCGCCATGAAAACCTATAAACCAAGAAATAACAGTCTCTTATTGCGCTAGTAACACCAGGTTGATCACTGTTGTTACCTATGACGCAATTCTTTAGTCGGAGTATATTACAAGAGACCATTTAAATGGCCCGGCAAAATGCCGGGCTTCATTCCCAAAAGGGAAGATCATTGATCAAATAAGAAATCACCCGAATTTTTTTAACTACCTGACATGTTGAATCACTACATCAAGGCCATTTTTAGAAGTTTCTGGAATCGGAAAGTTTTTTCCGGCCTGAATCTGCTTGGCCTTACCTTAGGGATTACAGCATTTCTATTCATTCTTCAGTACGTTAGCTATCACTATTCTTTTAATCAATTCCACGAAAAATTACCTGCAATACACCGACTGTTACTAGGTGATAGCGAACAATCGAATGAATGGGTGCCACCAATGTTGGCACCGACAGCTATGGAAACTAGCCCCCATATCCGAGCCTACGCCAGGTATATGGATCAAATGGATGGACTGGTTCAAATTCAAACCGACTCGGATGAACAGCTAAAATCCTTTAAGGAAGAGGCTATTTGGTATGCAGATGCTAGCCTTTTCGACATTTTTACACATCCCTTTATCAAAGGAGGAAAACCGGATCAGGCCTACATGGTGGCCCTATCCGCTCGTACAGCAAGCCGCTACTTTGGTGATGAGGATCCCGTTGGACAGCAATTATTACTCAATAATCAGTTCGGGGCGCATCAATACACAGTTAGTGGGGTGTACGAAGACATTCCTCTTACCTCAGATTATCAATTCAATCTTGTTTTTTCCCTCAATAATTTCAAGAACATTACCAGCCTCAATGGCAGTGGCTGGGCGCACCTTGAACACTGGGGGTTCTCTGCTTACAAATCCTTTGTTCAATTAGCTTCGGAGCAAGATGTTAGTCAGGTGGAAGCCAGCTTGCAAGTCTTGACGGAGAAAATGCCTAATTATCTCGGTAGTGAGATAAAGTTGCAGCCTCTGGCCGAGGTGCACTTAGGGGAGGGCTTGAATGGAGCCATCCCAAGTTTTGTTAATGTGCAATTCTTGTATCTCCTTCTAACTATTGCCTTACTCATCATAGGCATTGCCTGGATCAATTATGTAAACCTTTCCACGGCGGTAGGAATAACTCGAGCCAAAGAGGTAAGTGTCAGAAAAGTAGTGGGTGCTGGGAAATCGCAACTATCTATTCAGTTCTTGGGCGAGGCTATGGCGATGAATGGCTTGGCCTTGGTTGCAAGTTTGGGGTTGATTGATCTTATGCAGCCTTATTTCAACGAATTGCTAGGCGTGCAACTTTCCTTAGGTCTGCTATTTGGTGCCTTTCAATTGAGCGCCCTCGGTTTGGCCCTGTTACTCGTCGGCATCACTCTATCCGGAGGCTATGTAGCCTATTTCTTGGCTAGGCGTAACCCCATTGAAATGCTAAAAGGGAAGTTTTTGCAAACAGCAAAGGGACAGTGGGTACGAAAAGGCTTGATGGTATTCCAATTTTTGGTTTCTATTAGCTTGATTGTTTTTACCGTTTTGGTTTTCCAACAACTCAACTATCTCCGAGATGCTGATCTAGGCTTCGATTCTGAGCAGTTGTTGATGTTCAATGGTCCAGAAGGCTTGGATCGCGATCAGATCGGTAGCTCCAGAGCTTTTCGGCAAGAGCTAGGTAAGTTGTCGTTTGTGGAAGACTACTGCAATTCTGGGGCAGTACCTGGACAGAACTATAGTCTCTATGCGCCTGGCTATACGCGTATGAATCCAGCTCCTGGAGATGAGGAAAAATCTTATGCCTTAATGCTGGTGGACGATCGTTTTTTTGAGACATATGATATTCCACTAAAAACGGGCCGTCTATTTGATGGCAATATGTTAGCTGAAGATTGGTATGGTATCCAACATGCGGTCTTGAACGAGCGGGCCGTTGAAGAACTTGGATTCGAATCCACAGAGGCAGCTATCGGACAATATATCACGCGGCAAGGAGCAGAGCCCGTACAGGTGATTGGAGTGATTGAAAATTACCATCATGAGAGTTTACATAGCCCCTTTAGTCCAACGGTATTTCTACCTCACTTCAATGACCATATTTTTACGATAAAGCTTCAGACCGACAACTTAGAGGAAAAACTGAATGCGCTCAGTGACCTTTATCAACAATTCTTCCCAGGCAATCCGTTCGATTATCAGTTTGTAGATGAGCAGTTTGATCAGCAGTATGATGCAGATGATCGCTTTGGTAGCTTATTTGGCTTGGCATCTATCCTGGCCATCTTTATCGCTTGCTTGGGCTTATTTGGTTTATCGCTCTTCACGGTAGAGCAACGTTCAAAAGAAATCGGTATACGCCGGGTATTAGGGGCTTCAGCCCAACAGATCCTGGCTTTACTCAATAAGGACTACGTTAAGCTATTGATGTTGGCCTTGGGGCTGGCTGTTCCGTTTGCCTATTTTGGCGCGGAGCGCTGGCTCCAAGACTTTGCTTACCAGACACCAATCCAGTGGTGGCTGTTTCCCTTGGCCGGAGGGTTGACTTTGGTTCTGGCCTTTACTATCGTCAGCATTAATGCTTTGCAAAAAACTTGGGCAAATCCTGTGGATACATTGCGAGATGAATAAGTTTCCTTTTCTCCTAGAGGTGCTATGACTTATCGCGGATGGCCCAGTCCCAATAGATGTGACATTTTCCAAATCCTAAGACGTATGTTTTATAATTACCTCAAGACCGCCTTCCGAAATCTTTGGCGTAAGCGTCAGATCTCGGTGATTAATTTCATCGGAATGTGGGTGGCCTTGACGGTAGTTTTGCTCATTTTCTTGTTTGTTAGAGATGAGCAAAGTTTCGATCAGTTTCATGCTCATAAGCATGATGTATATCGAGTGACCAATCATAGTGTCAACGGATTTTTTGGCGATTATACCAGTGGCTTTACTGGAATCCCTCAAGGACCAACTTTTACAGAAGGCATAGATGAGGTGGAAGCTTTTGTGAGAGTAAAAGGATATCCCGAATTGGTTCGAGTGGAGGGAGAGACTTTTTACGGTGACATGCTGTATGTAGATACTTCATTCTTCGACATCTTCTCCTTCGAAGTACTACGGGGTGTGGGGCCAGATCAGTTATTAGAGCCGCATCAATTGATCCTCTCTGCCAGGCAGGCGGAAATCTTGTTTGGTGAGGACAATCCCATCGGTCAAGTGGTCGAAATTCAGGAGGAAGAGGAACGGTTTAGTGAATTGACAGTGATCGGAGTGGCTCAGACTCCACCATCGAATTCTAGCTTACAATTTGATTTTATATTACCTTTTCAACGTTATCTCCTAGCAGAGCACCCGGAGCGTCGGCAGGATTGGATCGGTTCCAATCTAAATACCTTCCTCAAGTTGGAGCAAGGTGCAGTGGCAGATCGGGTAGTAGAAAAAATGGCAGCCATCGCGGATGAAAAAATGGCTCCTCAACTGACGGAGCTAAAGCAATCCAAACCCAATGCCAGGCAATGGTTTGAACTTCAACCATTGTTAGATGTCCACCTGCAAGATGAGCTGCATGTTTCCAATGGCCTGGAGCGCGGGAGCAACCCTCAATATTCCTATATTCTTATTGGAGTAGCGCTTTTAGTTTTGCTATTAGCTTGTATCAACTTCATCAATTTGTCATTAGCTCAATCCATGGATCGTGGGCGTGAGGTAGGGGTACGGAAGGTAATTGGGGGTTCACGCAAACAGCTAGTCGTTCAGTTTTTATCTGAATCTTGGCTGCTAGTTGGCTTAGCTGTACTACCAGCCCTAGTAGCGATACAATGGCTATTACCTTTCTTCAACCATTTTACGGGTAAGTTTATCTCTGCCGAGGTCCTCACAGAGCTTCCTGTGATCGGGGCGATCTTGTTGTTCCATTGGCTGTTAGCCGTGTTGGCTGGCTTTTATCCAGCACTTATCCTATCCGGCTTTAAACCAGTACATGCCATTGTTAACCGAGTACGTCTATCCGGTCGCCATAATTGGGCTAAGGGACTAGTGGTCGTACAATTTTCGCTGGCTATCCTATTTGTTTTGGGCGCTGTTTTATTCCATCAGCAGTTTCGGTTTTTGCAGAATAAAGAACTAGGCTATGATCCGTCCAATATCATAGGCATGGAAATTCCTTGGTTCAACAGTACAGAAGTAGCACCAGTCATCAAAGAGGAATTGTCTCAATATCCATTTATTGAGCAAGTCACCGCTAGAGCTAATATTTCCAAGTATGGGGTAAATCAGACGCGAGTCCGCTATGACGGGGATCAATCTCTAGTCGCAGCTTATGGAACTATTGACGCCAATTTCATTCCCGCTTTTGGCATTGAAGTCCTGCAAGGAGAGAATTTTAACCCGCTGCGGGCTACAGATACGCTGAATCGAGTGATGGTCAATGAACGTTTCGTAGAGGCGGCACAATGGGAACAACCAATCGGGAAAGTGATTCAATGGGGTGATGAACCCATGGAGGTGATCGGTGTGGTGAAGAATTTTCATCTTGAGTCGCTGAAGAAATCCATAAAGCCATTGATTCTATATGCTGAGCCCCATGCCAGAGTGAAAGAAATATGGGTCAAGGTACAGGACCAGTATGCCGGGCAGACGGTCAAACTGCTCGAAGAAATTCATGAAAAGCATCTAGCTTACCTACCCTTTGAATATAGTTTTTTGGAGAACGATATCAGTGCTTACTATGAGTCGGAAGCCCGTTGGAAAAAGATGGTGAATTGGGCGAGTGGTCTGATGCTACTCATAGCATTGGGAATTATGGGCTTATCCACTTTGTTAGTGGTACAACGTAAGCAAGAGATTGGCATCCGGAAAGTACTGGGGGCTACAGTAGGACAGTTGGTGCAATTGCTATCCTTACCCCTTATCCGCCTAGTAGGTTTAGCGTTTTTGATTGCGGCTCCGGTGGCATGGTGGCTAGGGCAAAAGTGGCTAACTTCCAACTATGCCTTTTATATCGAACTGCATTGGAGTTTCTTTGTGTTAGTTGGTATGGGAACACTATTATTGGCGAGCTTGACTGTCGGCCGAGAGGCCATGGTACATGCTCGTGCTAATCCGATTGAGAGTCTTCAACAGGATTAGGTTTCTAGAATGTAATGGAATTTGACTAAGCATAAATTACAAAAGTAGCAGTTGTGAAAGACGGCTATTAACCAAAAAAGACCTTCATGTTACAGCATTATTTGAAATCGGCTGTTCGTAGTTTGTTTAAGAACAAACGTTTTGCCTTAGTCAATATGTTAGGATTGGCGATTGGGATGGGAGCGTGCTTAATGCTCTTGGAATACGTCAGTTATGAAAGGAGTTTTGATGGTTTTCATGAGAATGCAGACCGCATTTATCGCGTTGTGAATCATCGATATAAAAATGGTGAATCGGTCCAGCTCGGAACGATCACGTACCCTCGTGTAGGCTATCAAATGCAGGAGGACTTTCCCGAAATTGAACGGGCAAGTAGAGTGGCGCCGGGCCTCAGTATGCATGTGCACAAGGGAGATCAGGATATGATCTTGATCAACGACCCGATCTTCGCAGATAATAACTTCTTCCAAGTTTTAAGTTATCCACTCTTGGTGGGTGACCCAAGCTCAGCGCTAGAAGAGGTGTATTCCTTGGTGATCTCAGAGAGCAGGGCAAAGCAACTTTTCGGGGCAGATGTTGAACTAACGAGCCTAATTGATAAGCCCATTCATCTCAATGATCAACAGCTAATCATCAAGGGGATTTGTAAGGATCTACCGGCTAACACCATCATGCAATATGATTTCTTTGTTAGCTATGCTACCTTTATCCAGTTCAATCCTGATGCTGACAATAGCTGGACTTGGTCGGATTTCTATCACTTTCTGGAACTGGCTCCGGGTACGGATGTAGCAGCCTTGGAAGCTAAGTTCGCCGACTTCAGCAAGAGACATTTCAATGGAGAGGAAGTCTCAGGCTCTGAGGAACGCTTCTATTTACAGCCTCTTACAGAGGCTCACCTGAACTCCTCTGATCTAGAGTATGAGATCGGTACTACAGCCAACGGCAATTCGGTATCGACCATGTTGCTGATCGCTTTCTTTATTTTGATTCTTGCCTGGATCAATTACGTTAATCTAGCCACCGTACGAGCCATTGAACGCTCCAGAGAGGTAGGGGTACGCAAGATCGTTGGAGCGAGGCGGGCGCAATTGATGGGTCAGTTTTTATCGGAGGCCCTGCTAATGAATCTGGCAGCCTTTTTGTTGGCTACTCAACTCGCAGAATTGGCTCGACATCAACTGGCACCCTATTTAGGTCTAGAGCTTCCCAACAGTTTCTTGTGGGGTGGAGAAGGAACCATGATTCTCATTGGCGTAGTGTTGATCGTGCTGTTGTTGGGGGTATTGGTTACCGGAAGTTATCCAGCATTTGTACTGTCTGGCTTCAAGATGACCAATATCATTAAAGGGAGATTTCAGCAGGCAGGATCAGGCCGGGTGTTACGCCGAGGGCTAATCGTTTTCCAATTTGCCGCTTCCATCGCTTTGATGGCAGGCACGATGCTGGTTTATCGTCAGATCACCTTTATGAACCAACAGGACCTTGGTGTAGCGATTGACCAGACTTTAGTCTTAGGAGGACCAGCAGTTGCGCAATTTGACTCGAATTTTATACATAAGATTAATGCCTTTAAGGGAGAGCTAACTAAAATCCCAGGGGTGACCAAGGCGGCTAGTTCTAGCCGAGTGCCGGGCATGATGACGGGGCGTATGTTTGACGTCCGGCCTACCGGACCGAATAAGGATCAAGGCTTTTCCACCAGTTTCATGGATATCGATTATGACTATACCAATGTCTATGAATTGGAACCGATCAGTGGTCGGCATTTACGACTGAGTGATCATAATTTTAATGGTAGCTTGGTTAAAAACGTCTTGATCAACGAAGCTGCGGTGGAGTTATTTGGCTTCGAGAGCCCAGAAACTGCCTTGAATGAGCAGCTGACTTTTGGGTCTAGTCGACGGGACTGGGACATCGTGGGGGTACTCCCAAATTTTCACCAGCGTTCCCTACAGCATCAGATCGAACCCTTAATCTTTTTGCCATTTTACAGCTCTTCTCATTTTATTTCGGTGAAAATGGAGAATGCGGATGTAGCGACGGTATTGGCAGCCGCTAAGGAACGGTATCAGGATTTCTTTCCTGGGAATGCCTTTAACTCCTTTTTCCTGGATGATGCTTTCCAGCGGAATTATGAATCGGAGGTGGTTTTCAGTCGGATTCTGCTATTCTTTACGCTTTTGGCCATCTTAGTAGCCTGTTTAGGATTATTCTCTCTGGTGTCTTATACGACCTTCTTGAGGTCGAAGGAAAT
>ENA-UENV01000245-UENV01000245.1-marine-metagenome-genome-assembly--contig:-NODE-245-length-16434-cov-2.919151_pt1 | contig 16434 bp, 12 predicted proteins | sample MGYA00237878_ERZ529328 | MGnify/ENA primary metagenome ERZ529328 (study PRJEB26372, sample SAMN05368348) | marine metagenome | biome: cultured habitat; feature: ocean water; material: water; isolation... | reverse complement strand
AAGCCGTTAGAATTACGAGCGGCCCTACCGGCCGTCTGAGTTAGCGATCGGTCATTCCTCAGGAACCCTTCCTTATCCGCATCGATAATGGCTACAAGCGAAACTTCGGGTAGGTCCAGCCCTTCCCTAAGTAAGTTCACACCAACTAAAACATCAAAACCGCCCAATCTTAAGTCGCGCAGTATTTCCACACGTTCCATCGTATCTACCTCCGAGTGTATATATCTTACTTTGATTCTGAGCTTGCTCAAATACTTGGTCAGTTCCTCGGCCATCCTTTTCGTTAGTGTAGTCACCAGGACGCGCTCATCTCTCTTGATCCGCTCATCTACTTCTTCTAGCAGATCATCGATCTGATTCAAACTAGGTCTTACTTCAATCGGAGGATCTAAAAGACCAGTTGGCCTGATCAGCTGCTCGACGATAAGTCCTCCCGTTTGCTCCAATTCGTAATTTCCAGGGGTGGCACTTACGAAGATCGTTTGATTGACTATGCTTTCAAATTCGGTGAAATTTAAGGGTCTGTTATCCATTGCCGATGGTAATCGGAATCCAAAATTCACCAGGCTAAGTTTTCGAGCTCGGTCCCCTCCATACATACCACGCACTTGTGGAATAGTCACGTGACTTTCGTCAATCACCAGGAGAAAGTCATCTGGGAAGTAATCCAATAGGCAAAATGGGCGAGTCCCTTGTCTACGACCATCAAAGAAGCGAGAGTAATTCTCTACGCCATTGCAGTAGCCTAGCTCCCGAATCATCTCTAGATCAAAGGTGGTGCGTTCCCGGATTCTTTTGGCTTCTAGCAATCTTCGTTCTTTTTCGAAATATTTCTCTTGTTCATGTAACTCATCCTCGATCTCTTTAATGATCTCATTCATCCGTTCCTTGGGCGCTACATATAAGTTAGCAGGGAAAATAGCCGCAGTGTCCATGCTTTCGATACGCTTGCCAGATTCGATCTCCAATCGCTCGATTTCCTCAATCTCGTCTCCGAAGAAAGTGACTCGGTAACCATAGTCTACATAGGGTAGGTTAATGTCGACCGTGTCTCCACGTACCCGGAAAGTAGCACGTCTGAAATCTGTTTCTGTCCGAGAATAGAGGCTCTCCACTAGCCGATATAGGAAGTTGTTGCGAGATAAACTTTGTCCTTGTTGTATTCGAATAATGCTGCTCTTGTAATCCTCTGGATTTCCCATACCGTAGATACAAGAAACGGAAGCCACAATGATAATATCTCGGCGCCCTGAAAGCAGAGAGGAAGTGGCACGTAGTCTAAGTTTGTCCACCTCTTCATTGATCTGTAGATCTTTTTCGATATAGGTGTCTGTAACCGATATATAAGCTTCAGGCTGATAGTAGTCGTAATAGGATACAAAGTATTCCACGGCATTATTCGGGAAGAAGGATTTAAATTCCCCGTACAATTGTGCCGTCAAGGTCTTATTATGGGTTAAGACCAGGGTGGGGCGGTTGAGGTTCGCTATGGTATTGGCAATCGTAAAGGTCTTACCTGACCCTGTTACCCCTAGGAGTACTTGGGCTTTCTCGCCAATATCAACACCTTGTACTAATTGCTTGATGGCTTGGGGTTGGTCCCCGGTAGGTTCGAATGGAGAAATCAGTTCAAAACTCACAGTTCAGTATTTTCATTGCAACAAAATAGGTAATCATTCCAGCTAGTGGCAGCTGGTAGGTATTTCCTGTATTGTTCGTTAAGGATCTTTCACGAAAGTAGCGTAAAAGTATCTGAATACAACAAAATTTTCCCGTCTGTGGTTCTCGTCTGAAAAGCGGGCTTTAATGGAAATCTCAAATTAGCTAACCAGAGCTCCAGCTAATTCTCGGTTTACGTAGTACATGTCTATTTGGCCCTTATTTTTGGCTTCAACCTTACCTCGGTATTCGCACTCGAATTTGTAGCGCACCAGATTATAGGTCGTCTCCGAAATATTGACGCGCCCTGGAGCACTATTGGATTCTACCCTAGAAGCTGTATTAACGGTGTCACCCCAGATATCGTAAGCAAATTTCTTAACTCCCACCACCCCTGCGACAACCGGGCCAGTGTGGATTCCGATTCGGGCCTCAAAATAAGGTTTACCGATCCGCATTCTTTCCTGCTTCTGTTCTTCCAGGAAGAGTTGCATTTCTAATGCTGCTTTCACAATACTATTGGGCATCACTCTTCGATCGGTTAAGCCACTGGCACACATGTAAGCATCACCGATGGTTTTGATCTTCTCAATATCCTCATATTGGCCAATGATAAAATCAAAGGCTTTAAAACATTTATCCAATTCCTCTACAAGTTCTTCCGGACTTAGCAGCTCGGATATCCTGGTGAAGTTTTTAAAGTCGGTGAACAAGACCGTCGCTTCATCAAAATGCCTTGCTCGTGCTTTACCACTTTCTTTTAATTCCTCCGCAATAGGTTGCGGTAGGATGTTGAGGAGCAATTCGTCAGAGCGCTGTCGTTCTTCTTCGATGATCTTATTCTTTTCTTCCAAAGAAACATTTGCTCGACGCTTTGCCCGGTAACGACTATAAAATAGTAAGGCAAGTAGGAATACTCCCCCGGCAGTGGCAATCGATAGGTTTCTGAGATTCTCACTTTCTTTGGCAATCAGCTGAGCCTGCATCAGGTCATTTTCCAGTTCTTTTTTGGCTAGCTCTTCCTTAGCTGCTGCTTCACTCAGTTTGTCGATTTCTTCGGCGCGTTTCTCAGCCGTTCTCTCTGCCTTTTCCTTTTGCTTAGCGATATCGACTAATTCTTTTTCTTTTTCGCTGATCTGACTTTCTCGTTCTTGATTTACTTTCAGCAGTTGCCTTTGCTTAGCTGCGAGTTGGGAATTGTCGGCATCTACTTGTTCCATTTCAAGGCGTAGGTTGCGGATGTCAAATTCCAACTTATCTTTTTGTTTCTGTAAATCTGTTTTGGAGCGTTCCAGCGCCTTTTTTTGCATTTCAAATTTTCTTTCCAGGTCCCCCATACTGGTTCCGGACTGGCTGAAATAAGAAAAGGCTTCCTGATTAATCTCATAAGCACGGCGGTAATTCCGCTGCTTGGTGGCTAGTTTACTTCTCTTGTCCACACTCTTGATGATCAAGTCGGCGTCCCCTGCCGCCTTGGCATAGCGAGTAGCACTCTTTAACCAGACTTCCATATTTCGCGTATTGCGATCCCGCTCATAGATTTGGGCTAAGAGATAGGCTGAACTAGCCGCGACATTATTATTCTTGATTTCAGTGGACTGAGAATGGGCAGCCTTCGCATAGGCAAGGGCCTTATCGGTATCCGAGCGCAGGTATGCTTCGCCCAGCTGGAAATTGAGATACATTTTCTCTTTAGTACTAGTTGCCTCCTTGAGTTGTTTCTCAAGTTCCTGTATATTCTGTCCCCAAACTGTAAACCCCAAGAGTAAAAAGGCAAATAGACTAAGGAGGTATTTGATTTGCTTACGCATTCCTACTTTAATTCTTACTTATTCAAAAAAATGCTTCCCCTCTGTTTGTGTGCTAAAGTTTTCTCAGAAACAGGTGTTTCCTACTAATTTTGCTTTTTTCAAAGCGAAAACCTGTTGAATGTGGCTCTAAATTAAGAAGAATAGGCATGGCGATACATACAACATCGCTCTTATTTTAACGCAAATTCTGGTAAAAGTTACATCCATAAGCATAAACAATTGTTGGTAAGACATGAATACGACCGAAATAGTAACGATCACTTTCTTCCAATTTGAGGGTATAAAGCAGAAGTGGTGGGGCTTCAAACAAATGGGTTTGGCTCCTGCTCAATTGGTAGAGGTTCCAGGCTTATTGTTTTCTAAAATGTTGGGCAGTGGTGGTGGAAATGGATTCCAGATCTGGCCAAATTTGGGGGTGTATGGGTTGCTGGGAGTTTGGGAGACTGAGGATAGAGCAAACCGTTTTTTCAGTAGTAGCCCACTTTATCTAGAACTTCGAGATAGAAGCAGAGAGCAGTGGACAGTATTTATGAGGACTGCTGTGGCACATGGGAGTTGGGATGGAGTGAATCCATTTAAAGGAAAAGAGGAAGTAAGTGAAGAAGATCCTATATGTGTGCTGACGCGAGCTACGATTAAGACCAAAAAACTCTTGCAGTTTTGGCGCTTTGTCCCGCAAGTCAGTCGCTCTGTTGGGCAGCAGGAGGGGAGGCGGTTCTCTGTGGGAGTTGGTGAATTACCTTTAGTACAGCAGGCCACCTTTAGCCTGTGGAATAGCAGTAGAGAAATGAAAGCCTATGCATACGAGAGTAAATATCATAAAGAGGTGATTCGCCGGACTAGAGCATTGGGGTGGTATAAAGAGGAATTGTTTGCTCGTTTTACACCCTACGCTGAACGGGGGACCTGGCAAGGCCGATCCCTGATCCAGGAATTGGCACTGGGTTAAAGCTAAAAGTTTAGCTTCATTCAAAAATAACGGTCCACAAAGCGGGTGTTTTTCGGTGTACTTCTTATTTTGCTTTTCCTGAAATTGTCTTACTAAAAAGCACTCTTATGGCCAACTCCCTTACCTTTCTTTGTGTTTCTTTCTATTTCAAAGGAGCAGATTTCTTGAAAGCCTGTAAAGCGGCTGGAAACCGTGTCTTTCTACTTACCCATAAGAAGTTGGAGGATCATCCTTGGCCGAAAGAGTCAATTGATGAGATCTTCTATTTAGAGGATGATTCTAATTCTCCGACAAATTTGCAGCATATGATCGAGGGCACGGCTTGGTTGATGCAACAGAACAAGATAGATCGCATCATTGCCTTGGATGACTTCGATGTAGAAAAGGCCGCCCTACTTCGGGAGACATTCAGAGTTCCGGGTATGGGACAGACCACAGCTAGGTATTTCAGGGATAAATTGGCAATGCGTGCCCGAGCCAAAGATGCCGGGATTGCTGTCCCTCCTTTTTCATCGCTTTTCACTGACGAAGACATCAATGAGTTTGCCAGCACAGTAGAAGCTCCATGGGTGGTAAAACCCCGTTCAGAGGCTTCTGCAACAGGCATAAAGAAAGTGCATTCTGCGGAGGAACTATGGGCGGTGGTTCATGAACTGGGAGCTAAGCGACATGAATATCTAGTGGAACAATTTAAGCCGGGCGATGTGTATCATGTTGATGCCCTCACCGTCGATGGTGAGAATATTTTCTGCCGTGTTTCCCAATACCTCAATACACCTTTCGAAGTAGCGCATGGTGGAGGTGTTTTCCGCTCTCATGTCTGTGCATTTGATGGAGAGGATGACAAAGCACTACAGGAGCTTAACGTGAAGGTAATGGAGGCTTTTGGTATGCAGTACAGTGCTTCGCATACGGAGTATATTAAGTCCAAGGAGACAGGGGAGTATTATTTTTTGGAAACGGCTTCTCGAGTAGGCGGGGCTCACCTTGCGGAAATGGTTGAATATTCTTCCGGGATCAATCTCTGGTCAGAATGGGCGAAAATCGAAGATGCTGTGGCGAAGGACACGGCTTATAAGTTGCCTCCGGTTCGGAATGATTATGCGGGCATTATTGTATCCTTGTCACGCTTTGAGCATCCTGATCACTCCGGATTTACCGAGCCTGAAATTGTCTGGCGACTTGATAAGCCTTATCACATCGGGTTGATCCTCCAATCTGATAGCCGAGAGAGAATCCTAGAGCTATTGAACAAGTACGTAGACCGCATTTTCCAGGATTTTCATGCTAGTGCGCCTGTCCCGGATAAACCTATGGACTAATGATGTGACGCTAAATGCTGTTTCGCTATATACTACTTTTACCTGTCCACGGCCACAGAAGCAACCTTTTACTTCATTCATGCACTTTATGAAAAAAAGGTTTTACTTTAGAAGAAGGTTCGTTGGGCTTATCCAACCACCGATTTTCACTTTTTCTAATTTGAGACCTTGAACGGAGAAAACACACAATCGCTCATCAAGAAATGCAAAGCGGGTGACCGGCGAGCGCAGGAAGAGCTCTATCGCCAATATAGTCCAATGCTTATGGGGGTTTGTTTACGATATGCCTCGAATAAAGAAGAGGCAGAAGATTTTCTCCAAGAAGGCTTTGTGAAAATATATGCCAATCTCTATCAGTATAAGCCAATTGGTTCTTTTAGCGGTTGGTTGAGAAAGGTGGTCGTAAACGTAGCCTTACAAAAACTCCGCCGCAAGAAAACCCAGTTTGTAAACATTGAAATTGACCATCTGGCCGAGTCAGTTGAAAGTACTGAGGACATATTTAGTCAATTTGGTGCTAAGATGCTGATACGTTTAATTCAGCAACTTCCAGATGGTTACCGAACCGTTTTTAACATGTATGTGATTGAAGGTTATTCTCACAAGGAGATAGCCGCAAAACTGGAAATTAGCGAAGCGACTTCAAAATCCCAATTGTCTCGAGCTAAAGCTGCCTTGAGGAAAATGCTGGAGCAAGTAGTATGATATGGAACGGAGAGACCAATTAGAAGAGTTTGTTAGAAATCAGTTATCCCATTACGAAGAACTACCTAGTGATGGATTGTGGAGGCGAATAGAAGGACTTATTCCTATGCCTAAGCAGGGTGCCAAACCAAGATGGTTTTGGGGACTTCTAACTGCTATTTTGGTTCTTGGCGGAATCGTTGTCTGGCATCTATATAGCGTTCATCAGTGGAAAGACAAGGTAGAAAAACAAGAAGTAGCACTAGAAGAACTACGAGATGAGCTCGATGCACTACAGCTGGAAATAGCAAGCCAACAAAAATCCAGCGGCAAGATCTTGGTCCCTAGTCAACAAGCAGGTGCGAAAAGCCAAGATTTGGAGATGACTAGCAAAGATCCAGTAGTTAGATTATCGACAAGCCAACAAAAACCTTCCTCTTCCACTGTATTCCAACAGAAGACCAACGAGAATGACAAAATAGTAGAAGTTCAGCCCCCCAGTTCGCTGAATACCAACCTTCAAAACTCTTCTGCCGAAGGAGAAATTGAAATAGGAAAACCGCAAAACAGCTGGCTTGCCCTTGAACCTATTCACGAGAAAAAAAGCTTTATTGAAATCGAGGATGAACCCGTGGACTTTAAACCCCTAACCTTATCCCCATTGCGGGCTCGCAGGTGGGCAGTAGGTGCTTGGATGGAGGGGACGAACTTCCATGATAATCCGTTGAAAGCCCTATGGAGAAAAGCACGTAGAGCGGAAGATTCCAGTGGAGATACACCTTCCTTTTATGCGAATAATCCTTCCAGCACCAAAACGGTGGGATTCTTTATCGATTTTGACCTTAATCGACGATGGTCAATACGTACAGGATTGGGGTTTAAGGATCAACGCCGACCGCTTGGCGGTGACTTCGTTTTTGAATACACCTTGGAGGATAGTCAAATGAATGCACTAGGCCACTCCGTTAGCCCCTACAATTACTACGATGAAAGCCACAATATTAGCATCCGCACAATAATTGCCAACGAATTATCCAATGAGCCCAATGGCCTCGAACCAGGAGAGCTCTTTGAGATGGATTTTGAAGCCTATCAACAAACCTCATACGTCAGCTTTCCATTATGGATAAGCTATCGCATGGGGCAGGGCCGCTTAAAGTATCATATGCGGACGGGCTTGGTATGGAATGATCTTATCGGCAATAGTTCTAAGATTCGGTATCTTTCTTTCTCTTTTTCTCAGCTCTATTACCAAGGGCATGCGATCAATGATGGAGCTATCCAGGTTGGATATCTTGATGTAGGTTTAGGATATGGCTTAGAGTATGCTTTGAGTCCCAAGCTTGGGTTCTACTTCGACGGCGTTATGTATAAATCTGTTACCCCCATTTTTGATCGACAACCCTTTTCTATGGGTATGGGAACAGGTCTTCGCTATCAGTTTTGATGATTTACCACGGATTCAAAGAAGCGTTTGACAATTTGCTCGGCCTTTACTTCCAATGGGAAGGAGTCGGGGAATAGTAACCAGGTATTAGAAACACCATTATGAAAAGCTAGCATTTCCCAAGCCAGATCAGCGCTCTGAACATTGTCTTTGAGACTTTTGTCGAGCTTTCCTTCCTCTATCACCTCTGTCAAATGATCTAGTAATAGTCGTAGGCTATTTTTTTGTTGTTCGATCTGGGCATCCAATTCCGGAAGTTGCTCCGTCTTGAAAATGATGACGCGTTGCAATTCGCGAAAGCTTTGATCTTCAGCCAACAATAGAAAAGAACGGATCAGGTACTGCTGGAGCCTATCAGCTGCTCGGCCTGGCCCGGATAAGATACCGTGTAGTTCGTTAAAGCTCTGGCGGGATTTTTCGTAGATCAGCTGTTCATACAAATCGACTTTACTTTCGAAGTGCCAGTAGATGGCTCCTTTAGTGACCTTGGCAGCCGAGGCGATTTTACTGAGGGAAGCACCAGAGTAGCCCAACTCCCCGAATAATCGGAGAGCAATGTCTAAAATGTGAGCCCTAGTTTTTGCCGCGTCTTCCTTGGTCCGTCGCATACATACTGATTGGAATGTGAAATTTAAGGCTTTTTTTCGAAAAAGAGGGAATGTCTATTGGTTTTAGCATTCGCAACCTCCTCTTATTGATGGTATTAGGTGTTATAGTGGGATTATACGAGAGCGAAATAGGTGCCTTTAATGGCAACTTCCGCAGGCTTTTTCTTACCTCGATATAGTTTTTAACATACCTTATGGGCTGGATTTATCGTAAAAGAGAATAAAGCGCTAACTTTGGATTATCGAAATATCAACAACACTTCCATAACATGAAAGCAAATCAAGGACTTACTATTGCGGCGGTTATACTCGGATTGTTATTGTTACTATCTGGGTGGTGGGGCTTCCAGCAACGTAAGGAAAAAACCAACTTAGTAGCACAAAACGAACAAATGACTGCCCAACTTTCCGACCTAGAAGGGCTGAAAGGAGATTTGGAACAAGAGATTGATAGTTTAGCTCAGGCATTCGAGGATTTGGCTACGGAGAATGAAAGCCTACAGGGAACTATTGAGGAAACAGAGGCAAGAGCCAGCAGAAATGCCTTAGCTATTCGTCAGCTGAAAAGCCAGAACGCCGCGCAAGTGAATAATTTGCGAGCGGAGATTCAACAACTATTGGCTGTCAAAGCAGAACTAGAAAATAACATCAACAACCTCCAAATGGAAAATGATTCTCTTCGAACTCGAACTGGAGAGTTGGAGGAAAATCTTAGTGTGGCTAGACAGGAGAACAGCGCTTTGAATGCCTTGAACGCAACGATTCAAGATGAATTGGAAGCCTTGACGCTTGCCAATTTTAAAGCTTCTGCCTTCCAAGTAGAACTGGAAAGAAAATCGAGTAAAGTGACGGCTAAATCTCGCCGCGCACGGAGAATTCGGGTGACCTTTGACCTTACCAATGTTCCTGACAACTACCAAGGAACTAGACCCTTATATTTAGTGATTACGGATGAAACAGGAACACCGATCAAAACGAGTAATCCTATCCAGGCCACGGCAGTAGTTAATGGGCAAAACATGGAGTTGATTGCGGTTAAATCCAAAGATGTGAATATAGAATCGAATCAACGTCTATCTTTTACTCATGATTTGGAGGAAAGACTACGTGCGGGATACTATAGAGCTTCAGTATTCACGGATATTGGCTTATTAGGAGCTACTAGTTTCCGCCTCCGATAATTGCTTCCCTTGAGTTCATTACTACCCTTGCTTGAGTAGATTCCGATGATCTGAAATGGGATACTTAAGCAAGGGGATATCATGAATTAGATTTTAGTCCAAAACAACTCAGTGATATGCGTTCATCTCACCTACTGTTAACTCTATGCATTGGCATGTCTCTTTTGTCTTGTGTAGGTAAGAAAAAACACAACGAGATCATTCAGGCTTTGAACACCGCTCATACCCAGGAAGTCGATTCCGTTCAAAGTCATTTGGATACTGCTCGATCGACTATCCGCTCTATGGAATTGGATCTGGCTGAGCGGAAGGGTGAAAACAATGCCCTAACAGCGATGCAGGATAAACTGCAAGACAAAATTGATGGCTTGGAGGAATCGCTTGAGAACTTGGGAGCTAGAGCTACGAATCAGCAAAACAACTTGGGAAATCAATTGGAGGACCAAAGAAAGGAGTTGGCTGATAAGTTGAATAAAGTAAAAGCGATCAAAACACAAATAGAAGATAGTCAAGCTTCCATGTTGAGTACAAGTAGCGCCCTTGTGGAAGTCATGGAACCCTATGATGCAGAGGAGTATGCTGTCGAGATTCAGTCTGGCAAAGTAGTGGTTGCCTTAACCGAAAAACTATTGTTTCGATCCGGAAGTACGAGCCGGATGACAGATGATGGTGTTGAAGCTATTGAGAAACTTAGCCAGGTATTAAATAACTATCCTTTGTATGCTATTCAAGTCATTGGACATTCCGATAATCGACCCGTTCCTAGGAAGGGCTTGGACCGCTGGAACTATAGCGCCCTTCGTGCTTCCACCATTACCAAGATGATGGTTGAGGATTTCGAAGTAAATCCCAATCAAATATTGGCTGGAAGTAAGGCTGATTATGCGCCAAGGACTTCCAATGAAACGCCAGAAGGAAGAGCCAGGAATAAACGAATAGAGTTGATCGTTGCACCCCGACAGGATCTATTGGTAAAAGATATTGCAAAGGCACTTACTTCAATACTAGGAGAGTGATCATTCTTTTAGCATAAACCCTTGAAGTTTTTTCAAACTATTTTGATTATGCGGGAGATGAATAGCATCTAAGACGTTCGCCTTTTCCCGATCGGTAATGTGGAAGGAAACGGAAGCGGCAAGCTCATCTTCCCGGCTGGAACGATAGATAAATCGAATTACTTCGAATTTATCTTGTCCCAGAATATCGTATATGAACCCCAGTGTATTATCATGTTCGAATTCTTGGGTAACTAGCACCTTGCCTGCAATTCCAATGGGATTAAAGAGCTTCTTCAAAATTCCTTTATTATCACTAGCTGGTATCTCTTCAATCTTTTCCGAGCTACTGATTTGTAGTAATACCACCCCACTGGTGTTTTCGCGTATCCAATCTTGAAATACCTGTAGAAAGCGGGTGGCGGAAAGGATGCCATAATTGTCACGTAGTCCTGCGTCGGCTACGCTCACACCTGGATCAGTAGGCAGATGGACCATAGGTAATACATACGGATAGGTGGCATTAGCCCGTAGTGCTGTTGTAAACCGCAATTCTTGAGCTCCCTTGTTCCTAAATAGCCATTGAAAATCTACTGCATCGATTTCCAAGACCTCTCGATGTTGCGGTGCTACGGGGGCAACCATCATAAAGGAAACACTTTGTGGCGAGATGATCAATCTTCTGCTGTCATTGAGAATGGAAGGACTTATGTACAACATGGGAACGATTGCCTCTTGTTCCAGACTCTTATAATAAGCCAGGGGCTTATCCAGGATGAAGTCCGTGTTTTCATTGAATTGATCCTCAAAAACATAGCCTCGATCCTTATGATAAGATTTTCCAGCATATTCAAACTTGGACCACGGCAAAAAGAGATCATTTGTCGCTATGGTGAAGGCTATAGAATTCAGCAAATCCTGTGTGATTTTATCAACGTAAGCTTTGTCATATATGTTGATATCCTGTCCTTGGGCCTTGAGTCCATATAATTCCCGTAGATAGGCTGTTCCTAACATTCCACCAGATGCCCCGGTAATCAAGGTAGTGTGATCAAGCAATTGACCATTTAGCATGCTGTCGGCGGTTTGAAGTACTTGCATGGTCCAGGTGGCTGCCTTGAGCCCACCACCACTGACACAGAGCACGACCATTTTGGGTTTTTCTTCAAGGGTATCAGGACAGACCTTATTTTTCCAATTATTCAAAATATTTACGGTCTCAGCTACATCTTCTTCTACTCGTCCCGTCGTACAAATTTCCTCTAAGGCTTGGTACGAGTATTCGGCGGGCTGACCTTCATAATCTAGGCCATAGGCTCTGTTATTAACATTAAAGAAATCAAAACTGGTAATGAAATTCGTCACCAACATCAGGAGGATAAAGATGGTGATCTTCCATTCGTTAAACCAGTAGGTGATGGCACCTACGAAAGCATGAATTAAGCTTAATAGTATCAAAAAGCTGGCACCAGCTGGAATTCTAAAAGGGGAGTAATCGATCAGTCTACCAAGCAAAAGCAAAATCACCGTGGTAAGCAATTGGAGAGCCAGGGCATTGAAATGGTTTTGTTTGAAGATGTTCATTAGCAAACTGGACTCATAGTGTGCTACACTCCTTACTAATCTGGATTGCAATGATTCATTGAGGTAGGTTTTTACATTCCAAGTATTCCTGTCCAGCTTTATATATTCTAGATCAACTTTTCTTCTACCCGGAGCAATATTATGAATTAGGTTTGGTGGAGCTTGCTGGCGTTTTTGGTAGTACCCAATATCACGGTTAGTGAAGTAGAAATAGATCGAGTAGAACAAGATAAGAGTGAAAGCTCCAAAGGTCAGACCGAGCCAATTCAGGAAGATGGTGCCAGCCGGTAATTGTTCGTATGCCCATTGAAAATGGATCAGTAACCCGGAGTAGAACAGATAAAAACTGAGAGGAATAACGAAATTATTGAGGCTAAACTTTGTAAAAGGCCGAGTTAAACTAGCTAGGAATGGGAAAAAATGAGCACTCAATAGATAAGTGGTCAGGTTCCAACTCATAAAGAAACCACCATAGGCTAGGCCTAAGAAAAAGAAACTCCAAAAATTCACTTCTCCTAAGTACTCCGGGTCCAGAAAAAGGTACTGTAAGCCCAATTTTCTGCCCACTTGCCCCGTTATGAGGAGGAGTAAAAATAACCAGATGAGAATCAGGGAAAGATTACTCCTCATGTGCAATATGATCAATTGCACAGGGAAGGAATAATAGAAGTTGTTGATCCAGTTTCTCATTGGCTTTCAAGTACCTAGGTTAAAAGTAAAACAAATTTGGAGAAAGGCTAGTTTTGCCAGGAACCGTCGTCTGCTTTGCTAAAGAGATAATGCCGTTTTTTACTTACCTTTGGGCTTCTATTCGGTAAGCGATTAGGTGGCATAAGCTTCTAACACCCAACACGCAAAACAGAGTCTTGACATTCCGCAATATTTCAAACACTATGATATAAGGTTAACTGAGCTGCCTAACTTTGGCTGTGCTTCACCGATTTTCAGCCTAATACAACGAAAACAAGCTAAAACAAGTATTTCTGGAGCCGAGCTCGAGTTGTCTCGTTGGTCGGTTATGTGAAATTTGAATTCCATTGTAAAACCTAAATAGAAAAAGATGAACATTGCGGTTGTTGGTACTGGTTACGTTGGTTTGGTAACGGGTACTTGCTTTGCAGAAACAGGGAATCACGTCACTTGTGTCGATATCGATGTCAACAAAGTCAAACGACTAAGAAATGGCCAATTGCCCATTTATGAACCTGGCCTAGAAGTTATCTTTGAAAGAAATACTCGCCAGGGACGCTTACATTTCACGACAGACTTGAAGGAAGCAATTGATGAGGCTGAGGTGATCTTTTTGGCACTCCCAACTCCTCCCGGAGAGGACGGTTCAGCAGACTTGTCTTATATCCTCGGAGTGGCCGACGATCTTTCTAAGATTATTACGGATTATAAGGTAGTAGTAGATAAAAGTACCGTGCCTGTTGGTACCGGTGAAAAGGTCTACGCTGCGCTGGCTAACCGACTTGATCCTCAGCTTTTCGACGTAGTTTCTAACCCTGAGTTTCTACGCGAGGGTGTTGCAGTTGATGATTTCTTGAAGCCGGATCGAGTAGTAATTGGCTCTACCTCTGAGAAAGCGAGTAAAATCATGAAGACCTTGTATGATCCTTTCGTCAGACAAGGAAACCCCATCTATTTCATGGATCTGCGCTCAGCTGAGATGACAAAGTATGCGGCTAACTCCTACTTGGCAGCTCGTATTTCCTTTATGAACGAAATTGCCAATCTTTGTGATAAGGTTGGAGCTAATGTTGAAATGGTTCGCAAGGGGATGGGGAGTGATTCCCGGATTGGTAAACGCTTTTTATTTCCGGGTGTAGGTTTTGGGGGAAGTTGCTTTCCTAAGGATGTCCAAGCGCTTGCTAAAACTGCAGACCAGCACGACTATGACTTCAAGATTCTGGACGCTGTGCTATCGGTGAACAGAAGACAAAGGCTGAAAGTGGCGGATATGATTGAGGCTTATTTTGAAGGTGACTTAGTGGGTAAAACGATTGCCCTTTGGGGGTTAGCCTTTAAGCCTAATACGGACGATATCAGAGAAGCTCCGGCACTGTATACAATCGATAAATTATTAGAGGCGGGGGCTCAGGTCAAGGTGTTTGATCCGGAAGCGATGAATAATGTGAAGGAACTGTATGGGGATCGTTTAACCTATGCTGAGGACCAATATGAAGCACTTATTGGAGCGGATGTACTGGCCATTGTCACCGAGTGGAGTGTATTCAGAACGCCAAGCTTCAAGGTGATGACGGAGTTATTGCAGAATCAGATCATTTTTGATGGCCGGAACCTTTATGATTTGGATCGAATGAAGGAAGAAGGTTTTGAATACTATAGTATTGGCCGTCCGATCGTAAGTAAAGTCGCCAGCTCGTCAAATCACATTTAAATATCGCGTAAAGGCACGAGCTAGGCCTATCTTTCGTTGTAAAAGAGTAGCAGGGCAAAGGGTTTCCTTTTGGCCCTGTACTATCGACCCAGTGTCAATAACAATAACTATGAATTTGTTTAGGGGATTATCAGCATTAAGCTTACTGTTTTTTCTTTTTTCTTGTGCATCGGAAAGTGATCTACCGGAAGGATTGGAGATGGTAGAACGAACGGATGAGTACGATAATATTGAGCGTTATTCTCGCCGGATAGACAACTATGCGAAGGAAGGACAATTCATGCGTATTGATCCGGAAGGCAATTTGGTTGAGCTCGCTAATTATGAGAACGATACCTTACAAGGGGCTAGAATTATGTTTGCCGAGAATGGAGATACATTGATCATAGAAAATTACCAGAACGGTCTTTTTGATGGAGAATACCGGGCCTTCTATGAAAGCAATACCCTAGAGCTGGTAGGAATGTATACCGCCAATTTTATGGAAGGGGAATGGAAGCGGTATTATCAAAGTGGGCAATTAATGGAAGTAGTGAGTTTTAGTGATAATGAAGAAAATGGGCCGTTTGTTGAGTATTATGAAAATGGTAACCTGAAAGCTGAGGGGTACTATAGAAATGGAGATCACGAACATGGTTTGCTGAAATTGTATGATGAAACTGGGGAACTGACAAAAACCATGAATTGCGAAAATGGAATCTGTCGAACCGTTTGGTCAAAAGAAGGCGGCGCGGTAGGGACAGAATAGATCATAGGGAGACTTGCCCTATTTATAAATGATGGTGAATGCGTAAAAATCTACACTCGCTCTTCGTATTTGTCTTGATCAGCCAATTTGGTTATGCTCAGATTGGAGGAATCAATACCTACGAATTTCTAAACCTATCTCCTTCGGCTCGTGTGTCTGCTCTTGGAGCCAACTTGATCACTGTTCGAGATGATGACGTAAATTTAGCACTGGCAAATCCTAGTCTATTGAATCCGCTTATGCATCAGCAGATTAGTTTTAGTCACAGCTTTCACTTAGCCGGTATTCAGCATGGTTATGTGGGGTATGGACACCATGCGGAGAAGTGGAATACTACTTTTCATGGCGGTATTCAATACGTTAACTATGGGGAGATAGATGCTCGCGATCAACAAGGCGTGATAGAAGGGCAGTTTAAGGTAGCCGAATATGCTATAAGCATGGGTGGGGCGTACCCGATTAATGAGAGGATGACCGCTGGCGCTAATGTCAAGATGATCAGTTCTCAATTGGCCGGCTTCAATAGTTGGGGAATTGTTTCTGATGCGGCACTGATTTATTATGATACGAGCAAGAACTTTACAGCTACCATTCTCTTTCGCAATATGGGGACTCAGCTTTCTACTTATCAGGAAGGTGGAGAAACCGAACCACTCCCTTTTGAGGTGCAGTTAGGCATTTCTAAGCGCTTGAAGTATTTACCTTTTCGTTTTTCTATTATCTACCACCACTTCAATCGCTGGAATATTCTCTACGACGACCCTAATGCTGAGCAAGGCACCGTCTTTATCGGTGACTTGCAAACGGAGCGGAGTCCTACCAGTATATACTTCGATAACTTATTTCGACACTTCATTTTCAATGGTGAACTGCTGATTGGCAAAAAGGAAAACTTCCGACTTCGCTTAGGCTATAATCATTTCTTGCGTAGGGAACTATCCTTGGAGAATTTCAGAAGTCTAGCCGGTTTCACCTATGGATTTGGCATTAAAATCAACCGATTTAGGCTAGACTATGGGCGGACTACCTTCCACTTGGCTGGTGG